>PPCM01000242.1_pt1 | contig 67240 bp, 35 predicted proteins | sample 1555541 | NCBI WGS metagenome assembly PPCM01 (sample SAMN05284479, study PRJNA326546) | Marine sediment metagenome, whole genome shotgun sequencing project. | isolation source: marine sediment | place: Germany: Wadden Sea | collected 2012-09-05 | reverse complement strand
TACGCTACATTTCGGGAAGAGAGAAAAAAAGTGCATTTACTAATTGAACTTAAGTTATAAGTGAAGTTATTGGAATAACTGATCAGAAGTTCAGGGACAATTTTAATTAAAACTTTCACTATATTTGTAAAACAAACATAAAATTTAAAAATATAAGAATAGAAAAATAAAATTATTATAAAATATTAAGCACGACTAAATTCTTGTAGAGAAAGCTGGTAACTTAAATGGAACAAGGAAGATAGATAGGCTTCACGCAACTGCGTGGGCTTACTATGTTTTGTTCCTGGTGTACCAGCACCGCTCTACAGATATAGATTTGTCCACGCTTTTTTTATTGCCAAAAACTACAACTATGAATAAAACACTTGTAAAACAATTTGAAGAACTTACAGTTTCTGATAAAATGCATTATGCTACTAAATACGATAGATATCTTACAGAAAATATCGAAAAGTATATTGCAATGGAAAACCTTGACGATTTATATCTCGACTTAAAAAAGGATAATGACATTCAAGAAATATTAAAAGAGAATTCATCAATTAGGTGGGAGGAATTTTCATATCTTGGCGAAATGATTGCATTAGGCTCTGATGGTGGAGACGATTACGAATATTTTACTGATGAGTCATTTTTATCCGATTTATTATTTGAAATCTGTAAACAAAATGCACATTGGTTTAATAGAATAATACATAACAAAATTAATGATGGAAAATATATTCTTTCAAATGTTGGTCTTTATGAAGATGATCTATTAGATTACTTCAATGTATTTAAGATTAAGGTATAAACAACACTAATTGCTAATAATTTAAAACTAAAATAAAACCCTTTAAAACCCTTTAAAATCCTTCGAAACCCTTGGAAACCCTTTAAAATCCTTTTGATTATAAGTATAGTTTACAAGAAAAATAAGAAAAAACAACACATTTTATAATAACTTTGTACACACTCATTCACTAAAACCCAAACCATTATGAATAAAGATGATGAATTTACAGCACATATTGAGGTTGACTTTTATGAAGCTATTGCCGGATGGATTCATTTTAGAATAAAAGCTGACGATACTATTTTCGAAGAAAGTTTTTCTCATGTTTTTGATCCAATAATTGAATTTAAAAACTGGTTAGAAGCATTATCTACAAATGTTCAACAAACATCATTTTCATTTGACCCTGAAGGTAATGATATAAAATTTGATATTGATAGAAAGAGCTGGCTTAATGATATGTTTACAATTTCTGAACCTTATGATGGTGGAACTACCTTTATTGAAACGGCTGTAGACAGAAAGCAGTTAGTTAGCGCATTTTATAATGGGATTTTAAAGCTTGCTAATTCTGATGAATATGATCCTTATGAATGGGAAATTGAGTATATAAAAGAAAGACTATGTAATCTTTTAGAAATTAGTGAAGATGAGTTGATTACACAAATGCTTGATTACAACAGAGAACAGTTAAAAGAATTCTTGTTTAATGCTGATCCAACTTATACAATTTCATATCCAGATGCAAAAGATAAAAATGAAGAGTTTAATCAATTTTTAAAGTCAACAGCAGAAGACGATAAGTCTTTTTCTGATTATGGAGGAATAGAAACTCCATTGGAATGGGATATTCCTAAAGACTATGATAATTGGATACCTAATAAAAAGAAGCAGTTTGTTCTTGAATGTCTTCACAAAGAAACTTCTGGCTTTAGTGGAACAAAACTATCTGAGTTTAAATCTGATATCATTGAAAATTATTTGTCAGAGGAATATCAAAAAGACAAATAAGAAAATAAAAATCTTAAACCATGAATTACAAGTATACAGATTGTGAAATAGATAATTTACTTTTTGTTGAATTATCAAAAGAGGACCCAAGTGAAAAGAATATTAGAAAACTAATATCACAAGGAGCAAATATTAATGCAATTGATAACAGTGACGAAAGTTTATTGATTAACGCTATTAACTTTATGCATGACGGTTTAGATTTAAAATTTATTAAACTAATTGTTGAATTAGGAGCAGATGTTAATTATACTGAAGATGGTTTAAATTGTTTATATAATGCTTATTTTACTAACAATCCAGAACTTGTAGAATTCCTTTTAAAGTCAGGTGCTAATCCAAATTGTGTTTCGACAGAACAAGATATCTGTCTTTCAATACTTGATTGGATAGAGATTGATGTTATTTATGAGGAATCAAGAGAAACTGTAATATCAGAAGAAACAATGAATATTATTCAATTTATTAAAGATTATGGTGGGAAAAATGCATTAGAAATGCAGTCTGAATAATTGACAGGAAAGAGTGGGAGGGAAGGTTTAATTTAATGCATTAAATAAGGTGGAAAAATATCTTTGAAATTAAAACTGTTGACTTAACGATAATTTACTCTTTCTCAAAACTCAAACTAAAAGTCCCATCCTCAGTAGAAATTTTTACAATATAAGTCCCACTCGCCAATTCAGATACATTAACTACATTCAATCCTTTATGGACATTAGTTGTTTTCACAATTTGACCTGAAGAATTATAAATTTCAGTTTTATTTTCTAGGTGACTTAGCGACTTGTGCTGAGCGGAGTCGAAGTAAGTCGAAGTCACCGGAATGTCAATATACACTTTATCCTTTGCTGGATTAGGATATAACTTTACAGGACATACATTTTCAGACACAATATTATCATCACAGTTCTGTACATTAAATGTTTTAGTAATAGTTTTACTTTCGCCATAGGCATCAGTTACAGTAATGTTTATTTCTTGCGAACCTGGTGTAAGAGGTGTATAAAACTCTACAGGTTTTGCAATACATTGTCCCCATTCGTGATTGCTTAAAGTTGCCTCTGTAATTTGTTCGGAATAATACTCAGAATCTCCAACTACTACACTTGTTTGTGATAATCCTATTTCTATTGGAACAAACAATGGAGGATAAAATATACTGTCAATTATTTGTCCTGTACTGAATCCAATTGTGTATGGAGCCGATTTTCCGGCTATGTATGCGTAAACTTCTATTGTATCGTTTGTACAAATGGTTTCGGGTAACTCAATATCGATATTTAGTTCAGGAGCTTCAGTATAACATAAGCCATCTAAGCCTAAACTATCAGTTTTTACAAGCCAGGCTTGCTGGGGAGGGTCGTATCCAAAGTCGTCATATTCATTCCCATATCCAGCAAGAATAAAACCTTTGTCATTTGTTGGCTTTAGTGTTTTTAAGTATTGCCATGATGAAGTGTAATCTTCAGCAAAGTAATATTTATGCCATTTAATTCTACCTGAGGAGTCAGTTACCATTAAAAAACCTCTCAATATTGTATAGTACCAGTAGCAAGATCCTACAATACCAAAATCACCATTTGGTAATTGAACAATTTCATTTATGTGAAAATCAGTATATTGTATTAATGAAGTAGGATTAATAGAATAATTGCGATAAAATTTTGTCCAAATTAATTCACCATTTCTTGATACTTTTCGTAGACATCCATCAAAATAACTGTTTCCACCAGCTTCAAATGCAGGATATCCACCACATGCAATATAATTTGAGTCCTGAGTTTCAATTATCCCTGCAACACCACCATCATATAAACTTCCATTACCTAATCCCTTTTCCCATAAAACATTTCCGGCAGTATCTACTTTTAATAAGTACCAGTCTTCATCTGTTATCGAAGTTGGGAAACTGAAAGTTAACCCACCAATAAGGATATTGTTATCAGATGTTTCAATAATTTGAAATCCTGCTTCATATCTGTCGCCATAAGTTTTATCCCATATAATATTTTTATTTGAATCTAATTTAACTAATAATAATTCGTATTTCTCAAGTGAATAATTATACGTTTGACCAACAATATAGTATGAGCTGTCAGGTGTTACTATCTGGTTGAAAGCTCTTTTAAACAGCGTGTCATCTTTAATCTTTATGGAATCTTCTATTTCAAATAATGAATTGTATTTATATATGTAAATAAAATTTGTGTCATTCATGGTGCTTCTAGCCAGTCCGGTCATATTGTACTTTGAAGAGCATTCTTTAAAACAGTTGTTATAGCCTTCCCATAATTCAAATTCAGTATCATCTTTTATCTTACTCCATATCTTATTTCCGTTATTGTCAACATATGTGAGCGCAAAACACCTTGTTAAGTTTTCATTATTTGTCCCAGATAAAAATACATATCCAGTATCTACTGCAACTACACTTCCAGTGATATAAGCAGTATTGTTTTCAATTATCTTATTAAAAACAATCTGAGATTTTGTAACTATACTCAACAATAAAAATGTAGATAATATGAGAATGTATTTCATTTAACAAATATACTAAAAAGAGTTAAGGAGTTCGAAATTCGGAGTTCGGAGTTATTTTGGTAATTGTTAACATTACAGTTTTTTACTCTTTCTCAAAACTCAAACTAAAAGTTCCATCCTCAGTAGTAATTTTTACAATATAGCTTCCACTCGCCAAATCAGACACATCAATAACATTCAATCCTTTATGGACATTAGTTGTTTTTACAATTTGACCAACAGAATTATAAATTTCAACTTTATTTTCTAGGTGACTGAGCGAAGCCGAAGTCACCGGAATGTCAATATACACTTTATCCTTTGCTGGATTAGGATATAACTTTACAGGACACACATTTTCGGTTTCAATATTATCCTCACAATCGATAACAGTTAAGGATTTTGTAATAGTTTTACTTTCACCATAGGCATCGGTAACAGTAATGCTTATTTCTTGCGAACCTGATGTATGAGGTGTATAAAACTCAACAGGTTTTGCAATGCATTGTCCCCATTCGTGATTGCAGAGGGTTGCTTCTGTAATAAGCTCTGAATAATACTCAGAATCTCCAACCACTATACTGGTTTGTGATAATCCTATTTCTATTGGAACAAACAATGGAGGATAAAAAATACTGTCAATTATTTGTCCTGTACTGAACCCAATTGTGTATGGAGCCGATTTTCCGGCTATGTATGCGTAAACTTCTATTGTATCGTTTGTACAAATGGTTTCGGGTAACTCAATATCGATATTTAGTTCAGGAGCTTCAGTATAACATAAGCCATCTAAGCCTAAACTATCAGTTTTTACAAGCCAGGCTTGCTGGGGAGGGTTATAATCATACCAGTTATATGAATCCCCATAACCTGCAAGAATGAATCCCCCATCATTGGTAGGCTTCATTACTTTCAAGTATTGTTCATTACTAAACTCATCAATTGCAAAATATAATCTACGGAATATAATATTCCCACAAGAGTCCATTTTTGTTAAAGCACCTCTATAAAATGGTTTTGCATCATATGTGGAACTTAAAGCAAATAAGTTGCCATTAACATCTTCATAAATACTATTGAAATAATCTTTCATAGTGGTAATATTTGATGTATAAAGAGAATAGGTTCTATAATATTTTGTCCACATTAATTCTCCATCTTTAGCAACTTTACGAAGACAAGCATCATAGAAATTATTCCCAGCGGCTTCAAATGCAGGATATCCACCACATGCAATATAATTTGAGTCCTGAGTTTCAATTATCCCTGCAACACCACCATCATATAAACTTCCATTACCTAATCCCTTTTCCCATAAAACATTTCCGGCAGTATCTACTTTTAATAAGTACCAGTCTTCATCAGTTATCGAAGTTGGGAAACTAAAAGTTAACCCACCAATAAGGATATTGTTATCAGACGTTTCAATAATTCTAAATCCGGCTTCATACTCAGAACCATAATGCTTCTCCCATATTACTTCTTTGTTAGAATTTACTTTGGCCAGATAAAGTCTATAATTACTTTTATTGTACTCATATGATTGTCCTGTAAGATATATATCTTCTGTGGTACTTAATATTGTGTTAAAGGATTTTCTTAAAATTGTATCATATAACAATATAGTTTTAGATGTTTGGTTAAATGATGAATCAAATATGCTATAATGAATACCTCTGTAATTATTGTTTACATTTGTGTATGATCCGGTAAATAAATACGAATTCATATTTTCTACAAGGTTATTATCTTGTCCTTCCCAATTTTCAAAACTTTCTTCTCCAAACACTTTTTTCCATTGCTTTTCACCGTGGAGGTCAGCGTAAGTAAATGCAAAAGACCTTATTCCGTGTTCATTATTTGTTCCAGTTAATATTACGTAGCCAGTATCTAAAGGGATTATAGAATTTGGAATATGTAGGATAGTATCTTCAATTATCCTATTAAAAACAATCTGAGCTTTTGTGACTATACCTAACAATAAAAATGTAGATAATATGAGAATGTATTTCATTTAACAAATATACTAAAAAGTAATAAGAAGTAAGAGTTAAGATTTTTTTGCTTAACTCTTACTTAATTTATTGGGTTATTGATTTTTTACAACTTTAACATTATTTGCATTACCATAACAATCAATTATCTCTATGAAATATATTCCAGCAGACTGTTTGTTTAAGTTAATAGTTGTTAATCCATTTTTGTTATCAAGATTAATTGTTTTTATTAACTTACTATCCTCACTATAAACTTTGATAATTCCCGTATTACAGTTTACTTCTTTTTCTAAGTTTAGTGCTTTCAATAATAATTCAGCTCCTTTTTCATAAGTTCTGTCAAAATTGTATTCAACAAATACCAGTCCTTTTGTAGGATTTGGATATACTTTGAATTCAGGAGAGAAAATATCGGAAGTATTTTCGTATACTGTAATGTTCTTTGGAGTAATTTCATCTGTTGGCAAAGGTGTATATTCATAAAATACACTATCGGTTGTTTGCGAATATAGAATCTCAGCCATAGCAGAATATTCTGTTGACATATCAGATGCCGCTTCAAATAATAAGCCTTTGTTTGCAAACAAAATAGAATCACTGTTTTCGTTTTCTACAGAATTCAGAAAAATTTCGTTCACATCACAAAACATAATAATTTCTTCTGCTTTTTCCTGGGGCAGATAATTTGCAAAACTTCTCATGTTATTTAAAGTGTTTCTTGCATCTTCGTTAAGGCTTAATGATAATTCAAGCTTATATACTTTAATGTAATCCTGGTAATAGGCATCAGACTTAGAATTAAAATAATTTATAACATCTGTCTTTACCCCGGGCAATGTGTCGTTATTTATTGCATTATTAAACAGGTCGCTTTCAATTCTAATAATATCCTGTTTTAAGTCAGCTATTTCATATTCCAATTCAACACGATTGCTTAATCCGGCGCTATAAAAGGATAACCAATTCCTTATATTATTGTGCACAGGCATTTCTTCTATAAGTGTAATTACCTCCTCGGGTAAAGGAGAGTTCTCAATCAGAATAGCAGAAATAGCATCGCTTGGTGCAACTTCGTTACATAATAACGCAATTAAAACCGTATCCGAAAGATATCCTTCGTTTTGTAATATCTCGAAAGCTTCATTGTAATTGCTATTATCCATAAGTTTAGCAGTAGTTTTCATATAAAACCTGTCGCCCTTATCAACAACCCTGTCGTATTCACCTTCAAGATTAGTAAGAGTACTTTTTATTGATGAAATACCAATTATTAAATCATCATGATTAAAGATTCTTGGTGAGTAATGAGATGGACATGATTGATCCTTGTAAAACTCTATACCTTCTTGAGTTATTCCTTCAACTCCAATAGTGTTTTCTTCTTTCAATTCGCGATATTTTCCATTTATTTCGCTAAAATAATCATCATGCTGATAATACTTATATGTACCTACATCATAATGAGAATAATTAAAAAGTGAACTTGTACTATTCTGAATTTGAGTTTTAAATTCCTTACCATTTACAAATGTTTCGTGAAATTGATTTCCTGCTAAATCTTTGGTATTATTGCTATTTGCCCCTTGATTTTTTCGCATATTTCCGTTTATTACACTAATGGCATAGTTGTTTTCAGTATAATCATTACATCTTACTTCTAAACCATTTAAGCCAGGGAATTCAGGATTTCCTGAAATATAATCCGAGTTTTTACCAATTACTACAGATGCAGCTTTCATGCCTTCAGGAACATATTCAGGGATATTATCTGTTTCGTCAACAAATTGGGTGTTCATTCCAAATTCGTTGCCATAGAACTGGGTTCCATCATTCCCCAGGTTATAAACATAGGCTCCTGTTTTTCCGTTTACAATAGTGTTTTCCTCAAATTTAGTGTCTTTAGCACTATTTAGATAAACACCATAGGCTACATCAGTAGAAGGAGTTCCGTTTAGAGAAAAACCGATCATGTCAAATTGTAATGGTCTGTTTGTTGTCGATATGTAGTTAAATAATACTCTTGCGCCACTTGTTCCTTTCATATATACTCCCCTGAAATTATCAACAAAAGTACTATGATGTACCTGTGGGGCATATGTTTTTTGACCTCTTGCGTCAACACCATAGTATAATCCTTTAAAAGTATTATCTGCATTTAGCGGATAAGCATGATTATCAAAGAAATAGACAGGCGTTACAATGAAACTACTCATTCTGGCTTCAATCCCTTTTCCTAACTTATCTGCAGTGAAGCTAATGTCGTCAGGTAAATATGGTGAGAACTCTAATGTGTTTTCGAAATGATTACCTCTAAAAGTAATTCCAGATACTCTTTCCATATAAACATGGGCTTTTGGGAAAAGGGAAGGGTCGTTCAGAAGTCTGTTTGTAATAAATTCATTTCCTCTAATTATACTATTGCCTTGTGAGAAAGAGCTCTCATTAAAATATAAGTCATATTGATTATTGTAAAATTTAGAGTTTACTGCTTTAATTGTAGCAGCTTTAAGTACTCCCTCTTCTGACTCGACTGCAATAATTGCATCATGTATTTCTGAATTATAAATGAGTAATTGGGCAGGCGGTGATGAATTAAAGTCAGTGCCAGGGACAATTTCATATGTGCCAAGAATTCCCTGCCACATTTGATCCGGACATCCACTTTTCACTACAGTGTTTTCAAGTTTTAAAACATTAGGGTTGTAAACAGTCCACCTGGTATTTTCAATATTTTCGTATGCATATGTAGCAGTATAAATTGTACAATTAGTAAAGGTAATATCTTCAAAAACTTTAAGAGTTTGTTCATACTCTTCACCAATCTGAATTATTTCGTTAATATACTCATACTGGTTATTTACATTGTCATTTGTCAGGTTTATGCCATCTGCCCATGCAAAATCAAGCCCGGTATGGGAGTGATTGCTAACCTCTCCATTACCATCGGTAATACTGATGCTAATTATATTGTCATTAGGCGGTGTTCCGGCAAGATCAATTGTGTGTTCCCCAGGTGTGTTAAATGAATAATTATATATGTCTCCATCAATAAATACGTTAACATTATATGGGCTTACACCACCTTGAATGTCAATGTTTATTCCACCATTAAAATTGTATTCACAAGTAATTGGACGTTCTGCTGTGCTGCAAATGAAACTCTCGATAAAAGTGATAGGGAATTCACTTGTGTATTCACATCCATTCTCGCTAATAAATGTTGCTGTGTAAGTATGTCCTACTGGCAATTCATATGACATACTTTCTCCTGTAACATCATATACTGTATTTCCTTCATCAACAATAACTACACTTGTAAAATCATCTAATGTAATATCTGATGGTTCGAAATTAAAGCTAACAGTTCCAAACTCATTGCCATAATCGTAAGTTACAGAGTTAGTTATGTTAATGTTTTCGACTTCAACTTCAATAATATCTGATACTGAGCAATTGTTTTGGTCAGTAACTGTAACAGTGTAGGTTGTTGTTGGAGGCACTGTTACCTCAGGGGTTACAATAACTGTTTCCGAATTTTCTGAATCAGGTATTGGAGATTCCCACGTATAAGTATAAGCAGGAGTGCCACCTGAGGCATTTGCCGTTAAAGTTACGTTTTCATTTGAATTATGACAAATTACTTGGGGGCTAGCTGTTAAATTAACTTGTGGCAAGTCGTAGGATGAAATAAATATACTTCCTGTTGTAGTACAACTGTTATTGTCTGTAACTGTTACAAAAGCATCTTGTTCACCTGATAGGTGTATAGCAGTTTGAGTATCTTCCCCATTAGACCATAGAAAAGAATATGGCTCTTCCCCAAGTTGAACATCAACATGAGCTGAACCATAATTTGAGCCTTCACATGGGATATTAAGGACAGAGAATGAAAGTTGTATTTCGTTGGCTTCTTCTATAGAGAAATTAGTGTCAAAAGAACATGTATTGTTATCGTATACTGTAATTAAGTAGTCACCAATTCCAAGATTTTGAAAAGAATAATCTCCTGCATTTGGAATATTTAATATTTCTTCAGAAACCCCATTCTTAAACAATTCTACAACGTATGGAGCTTCTCCTCCAACAATATTAAAATCTACTGAACCAGTATTGACTGTCCCATAACACATGTTATTAGCTGCAATAAGGCTACATGTTACATAATTTAATGTGGTAACTTCATATGACTTAGTAAGTTCACAACCAAAATTGTCTGTTATAGTAACAAAATATTCTCCGGGAACAACATCATTTAAGTAATTATTTGTAGAATTATCATTCCATAAATATGTATATGGGCCGTAACCTGTTAACTGATCAATAATTAAGTTAATTTGACAATCTAAAACTTCTTCATTTACGTAAAAGTTAAATGGTATTTCTGGTATTCTACGAGATAAATCTATACCTGTAACATTAGGTTCGAGTTGGCCAGAATTGTACCCACATTCAGATCCAATTTCATTAGGAGACTTAATAACACTAATTTTGCTATTTTCATTTGGCACCATTAGTTCTATATACATTCTGTTATCTCCACCAAGTCTAATATCTATTAGGAGTTCATCCACTATAAAAGTTGGGTCGTTTTCAGTATCATAAACTGGATACTGATGTAATTTTTTAGTGAATTCACCAATGCTTGAGTTGCCAGTAGAATAGAATACTTGGCTGTTAGGAGAGAACTCATAGTAATATGGGGTAAAATCTACATGTTCGATTGTCTTTATTAGGCTCAATCTGTTTTCATTTAGACAATTGCTTTCTCTGTTAAGATTATAAATATTTGTAATGTGCGTATCGTTCTTAACTGCTAATAAATTCATATCAGGACTTAAGCACATAGGAGATAATGCAGAAAAATATTGGATATCTATATTCCCTTGATACTCTAATAAATTATTTTGAAGTTTATAAAGATTGATTTGATTATCATTTGTAGAGTTTGTAAGGAGCCAGTAGCCATAGTCATCACTGATTTTGCAAGCAATAATTACTTCTAAGTCATTGTTTGAAGCAGTCTCTGACTGTATAATATGTATAGCATTGGGACTGCTCACATCAATTACATAATATCTCAAAGATTCTGGGAAAGTATTCCCATTATCAGCTACAACCAATGAATAATACAAGTTTGGATTTCCACTATCATGAGGTAAAATTAAGCTACCTTCTTTTGATGAATATCCAAATGAAGAACTTGTGATTATATTATTGTTTGTAGTAGTTAGGTTATATAGATAATCTCCTTTCATTAATAATAATGGCTCTCCATTATTGTTAGTGATTGCACATGATGATTCATTATATGGGTCATCAGGCAAAGATAGCTGGGAAGTGTTGGATGGTGAAAACTGCATTTGACTTCCACGCCAAGTCATGATATTATTATGATTTCTGGAACATAAATCGCAATCAATTGTATTAAACGTGAAAGTGAAGACATAACCAGTATTTATACATGAATAATCACTAATGTTAGTAATATTAATAGAGTTTGGTGTATCAGCTTCTAAGATGTCAGATTCGTTAACAAATAATGTGTAATATGGAGTTTCTATATCTACTATTGTAATGTCTTCTCCTCCATTAAGATTGTAATCAAAGCTAAAAGGAGGTGTTCCGGAAAATTGTAAATATACTGTAGCTTCAAATCCTGAACATGTTTCAAAGTTATCAGTATTTATCATATTAACTTTTGGAAAGGCAACATCCGCTACTTCTTCATATTGACTAATTACATCATTATTTTCGTCATAAATTGTAAACTGAATAGTATAAGAACCTTGATCAGGAAAGGTAATATTTGTGTTTAAAGCATTTGGAGTACTAAATATCACTCCTGGCTCTAAGCAAGTCCATGATAGTGTCATTTCTGGTGAAATGGGACCTCCACTGGATGTAGAATAGAAATAGAATTCAGTTCCAGGACAAATAGATCCTCCCAGATGTTCAAACATTGCAACCGGTGGCAGGTTATTAAAGCATAAAACAGTATTGTATGGATTTATTATCCAATGTTTACTAATATCTAAGCTCCATGGAGTAATATCTGAAGTTTCATTACAATCTGTTGTCCAACTTCCTGGTATTACACAGTTGCTAGCAATACAATTGTAAATTTGTTCAAAAGTCGCATTTGGGTTTATTGATTTCAATAGAGCCCAAAGAGCAGAAACTTGAGGACATGCCATAGATGTACCATTCGCACAAAAATACTCATTTACTCCAATTGAATATGCACTTAAAATATCATCCCCAGGTGCAAAAAAATCCATGTGGGAACCTGTTGTAGAGAAATCAGCAATTAGTTGGTTAGAATTTGTTGCTCCAATTGCAACAACTTCTGGAATACATGCAGGAGCATTTATTACTTCTTCTCCATCATTTCCCATTGCAGCAATAAAAGTTATTCCTAAATTATCATGAGCACTGGTTATAAGCGAATATAGCGGATAGTCTGTAATATTATCTGTAAATTCACCTCCCCATGACATGTTAATAATGTCAGCACCAGCAGCAATTGCATATTCAACACCTTGCTTTGGATTATTTAATGATGTTCCTTCATTTGTGTCAAGAAATATTTTCACTGGAATTATTCGTGTTCGGTTATTAGACAACGAGGCAATTCCTTCATTGTTGTTAGTAACTGCTGATGATATTCCTGCCACATGAGTTCCATGTGTAAAGGTTATCTCTCCTTGTGTAGTAATTATTCCAGGGTAAGGATCATTATCATCATGTGAAGCATCCCAACCAATAATATCGTCAACATAATTTCCATTGTTATCATCATCAACTCCGTTGAATATTTCTGGAAATTCATTTTGATTATTTATTACATCATGTAAATTGTTAATAGATAATGGACTAATGTTATTACAATAATTTACAAATTCATTTGCATCAACAAAATTGTTGCTGTTTGTGTCATAATTGCTTAACAATAAGCTCAAAATATTTTCTGGTATTTCGCCAGTATTAATATATATGTTGTCATGTAAGTCAATATGGTCATATCTAACAGCGTCATCAACTATTGCTATTGTAACAATTTCTCCTTCATTTAATAAGTCCCATGTTCCTTCTGCGTTTAGTTGCTGTAAAGACCATTGACCTAAGTTATTATCGCAAAAAGTACATTGTGTAGGAGGGTTTTCTAAATATGGGTCGTTAACAACTTCAAATAATCGATAAATAGGATATTGGCTTACATATTCAAAATAATCTGTTTGGTTTGCCCAACTTATCAAACTATCTGTGGAAAACTCATTATTAAACTTAATAGTATAAATGTTATATAAGTCAGGAAGTTTATTTAATATTCTGGGAAATGTTTTTTTTATGTTACTCACTTGTAATTGAGAATTCAAATCTAAAAAACCTTCCAGGTCAATTGGAATCGAATTTTCAATTCCCTCAAATGTTGAGATAGCATAATTATATTCAGGTAATACTCTTATATGAGCGATTCCATATTCATACCTTTGCATATTTGTTGTTTGCAATATGCAGCTTTCTCCCCATTCAGTGGCACTATTTTCAAAAACTGCTCTTACTTTTATTGTGTATTCTTTGTTATAATATGCTTCATTGTTTTCAAGTTCAAGTAAACTGAAGTAGTTTACATTTTTTGTAATAATTTGATTAACTCCTGACTCAGTTTGTATAATATTAAATTGATATTGCTTTGCACCATTAATTATTCTTGCATATAAAAAATCATCAAGATCAACAGAGTCTGTATTTTGATATTTAGAAAGTAAATGAGTTGTTCCACTAGTTGGTGAGCTATTTTCAATGCTATTACTTAATCCAGAACTTATATTATTTGTTTTTGTTTGATTTGAAACAAAATAATTATAACTTGTATTAATATCAATGCTCCATTCTCCATAGGCATCAGCTAATATGCTTGTTAAATACTCATTTGCATTTTGATTGCCAGTACTTCCAAAAATTTCTATAGTACTGTTTGGTAATGAAGTTCCTTTCAATAAACCATCAACATATTCAGTAATAACAGGAGCATTTATATTATCATTAGAATCATTCAGGTAAATTGCCTTCTCACAATTATAAATTGAATTCCTAGAGAGAAGTGTTGTTTGGGTGCTGTTTAAAAATACTCCATAGGTTCTACAGTTTTTAATAGTGTTTGATAGCCCAGAATCAGTTCCTCCAATAATACAGTTGGTTGATTTTGATGCATAGATGCCATATGATTTCGTCAACCCGTCTACAGACTCATTGAGTAGAATTTCAATCTCGTTACCAAAAACAGAAATATTATCGCAACCGTTTATGAAGAGACCTATGTATGGAGTTTTCGAACTATATGGTGAGTTGTTACTGATTTTATTGTTCAAAATATTACTATCATAACAATTTGTTAGTAGAATCCCATTTTCAGAAAAGGATTTAATATGCAAACCTTTAATTGTTACCTCTGTTTTATATACATTAAAAATTGAATTCTGTTTCCCTTGTCCTGAAACAATTATTGAAGGATTACCATCAGAATATCCCGGTTGAGTTGTTGCATCAATTATTGTAGGGGTTTTGATTTGAGGTAAATAGTTGATTAAATCAATTTCATGTGGTCCATTCCCTGGAATGTTAAACTCAATTCTTGAATGATCTCCATCGTCATTAGCTTTGTTAATTGCCCATTGTAATGTACCGTACATTTCAGGATCACAATCTGAATCATTAAATTTATATGGATGTAAAAACGGGTCAACATCAGTTGGTTTAGTAACAACATAAGTTGTTAACGCAAAAATTTCACTAAAAAGTAAAACTGATATAAGGAGTAATATTGTCTTTTTCATAATGTTTGAATTATTTAGTGAAAATTAGATGATTAGACTCTTCATTGTTCTCATCAATAACAAACAGAGTAATGTAGTTATAGGTCTCATTTTGTATCTGACTTAACACAATGTTTGCTGATATAATATTATCTGTAATTTCAAATTGCTCAGAATTTAAAACAATGAAAAAGACTTCTCCATTATTTATTATATCTGCAGAAACAGATAAAATGTCTGCACTATCTACTGCAGTTCCAACATTTATTTTAACAGCTTGAGCTGATGTGATGTTATTAATCTTACATAGTATTGCAAGCTTTTCAGAATCACTTTCAACTGGTAGGTTAGTAATTGTATCAACTTCCATAACTGGAGATACCAAAATGTCTTTAATTTGCACACTGGATTGTGCTGCTAAATATCCTGTTAGTAGAATAAAAATAGCAAAAAGGGTTAGTTTTGCTTTCATTTAAGTAAAGTTTAATAAAAAAGTAATATTTATAACAATGCTGTAAATGTATTTTAAATTTGTAAATTATGCAAATATATTGGAATAGGAGATATAAACATATTGTATGTATAATATGTTGAAAACTTTACAAGTGATGGGAGGTGTGTTGATGTGTTGTTGTTTTTAGGTAAATAGTTAAACAATAGTATTTGTTATTTAATTGTAGATGTGTATTTATGTATGCCAACTATAATGTCAATATTTAAAACCTCGCTTTTCAAGCTATTTAAAAATTTAATATCACCATTCATCATCTATTATTAATTGTTTATGTTCTACGCAAGAAATAAACTGATTTAATCTGCTAGGTATTGTCTCTTTGATCTTAGAAATTATAAAGTCGTAATTGGTTCGGGTGGGACATGAAAAATATTCTTTTAGATAAATATTTATTTTTTTATTTGTTTCTAAACGATTACGTTCTAGGTTTTTGTTGTTTTCTGTTTCTTTATCTTGAATCGCTTTGGCAATAAAGTTCTTAAAACCATTCTTGTAGTTAATGTTGAAGTATTTTGGAGGTAAAACATAAAAAGATTTCCATGTTCTAGCAGATATTTTTTTTCTAATATACTTTCTTGCAATTTTTATTGCAGAGTAATAGATTTTCATTTCTTTTTCAATTTCTGATTTAGATTTACATTCTAAAAAGTAGTTATGTGAAATATATAAAGTTGTTTCTTCTATTACCCCTTTGTAAATTTTATCTTTCCAACCAGGAATTTGATCAATTGCAAATGAAAGAAGTATATGTGAATATATTAATTTTAGATCTTCAATGTTGTCTGTCTTTAGTGTGTTGTAAATGTTAGAATTATTCTCTTTAATGCAGTCTAGAACACCTTATTTTATTAGGTTTTTGTTTTGCGCCTTTTTTCGAAATTTCGCCGGAATATTTCTCTTTTTTTGATAACTGAGAGTTTTCTATTCCTGTGTTAACATCTACAGAAACAATGTTTGATGCAGTTTTGGCGCATTCATAGCCAAAACACATAATCATCCTTAAATAATCAAAATCGGTATTTACAAATGAGGCTTTTAGGTCCTCATAGATTGTATCGTTTTTTTGTAGAAAATTTATTATTTAAGGATTCATTTTCTGTTAGTTTGTTAATAAATGTATTATGCACAGTTTTTAATGATGGTAAATATTGCCGCATAAAAATTCTTGCATACTCACTTAATTGTATTGAGTTTTTATAGAGTTCTGGAATTTCATCAGGACTATTTAAATCAATTAAAGGAACTATATATGGATTGAAAACTATTTCATATTTGTGCGTGTGTCCATGAAAAATTTAGAAATTATACCTGCTTCTATTAAGCGATTGTTATAATTTCTAATTGTTCGTTCACTTTTACCAATAATTTCTGACATGTGAACAGAATTTGTAGGTAATTTTAATATTGATGGATCGCTATGAACTATACCATTTTTATGTTGACTTAATAGGTAAATGTAAAGTCAGTGTATTAACTCATAAAAATAGTTTCTATGTTCAGATTATAATTTAAGGTTGGAGCTCTTATTGTTGAAATTATACCTAACTGAATACATTAAATAATTTCTCTTGCAAAATCTTTCATCAATATTTAAATATTTCTTCATAGCAAAAAAAGTATTATCTTTGCAAAGTAAATAAATGTATTTTAAATAGGTAAGTAAACTTTACTAAAAATGCTTGAAAGGTGTGATGCGTAATAAATAATAATGTAATTTAGTTGAACAATGGCGTTGAATGTTGAAAAGTTAGTTAACTTATATAAAAGTAAAAGAATGACTCAAGAGGAGTTAGCTGAAGAAGCAGGGATTTCAAAACAAGCTTTATCAAATATGCTTAAGCGAGGAGCAGACCCACGTTTATCTACAATTCAAAAAATTGCAAATGTGCTTGGAGTACCATTATCATATTTAAATGATGAAACTGATTTTACTCTTGAGCAAATGAAAAACTTTGAGGATGAGGTTAAAAAGCGTGATGAAATGATTGAAGATTTACGTTTTACAATAAATGCTTTTAGAAAAACTTTTGATAAGTTCGACAAATAATATTGCACTTTTATTGCACCAAACTATAGTAAATAATCATAATGGAGTGTATATCAGCTACATATAGAAACTAAATAAATAGCTTGACAGGCTAGGGGTCACTGGTTCGAATCCAGTATGACTCACAAGGCATGAAACAAAGTCGTAGACTGGGTTTTATGCCTTTTTTTTATGTTGTTTGGGGTCGATAAAAAGTCAAGTGTAGTGTACTAAAAGTATTAATGCGAATCAAGGGTTAAAAAATTAAGTTAATAAAAGCAGTCGCTAATTTTCCAAATACATGAACCATCAAACCTTTAGTTGATCTAACTTTACTAGCCCTTTGAAAATCTGTTTTTTCAATCAACCAGTTGAAAAAACCTTCAATGGGTTATCTCACTTTTGATACATTTTTTGAATATAAATCATTAAATGCCCTATCTCGTTATTTATCCTGCTCTGTCTGACCTTTTATAGATTTTACAGGTGTTAACATAACAGAACCTTTGCTCTTTTCAAGATCTGCAAAGAAATCTTTATTGCAATAAATCTTATCACCCCAAAAGCATCTGTTTGGAATCGATGACCATGCATCTTTAAATACATATAAGTCGTTTACAGATGCAGAAGTGACAAGTAGTTGTTCAGGGAAAGGCAATTTATTTATCCGTCTAAATGCTAATGCATGAAATTTTAACCCATGATAATACATTCCCTTACTTGAGCAAATACCTTTATCTACAATTTCCGTTGCAACCTTTGGAGTCCTCTTTCCAGAACATGTAATAATTGGCATTGAATCCAATAGACTTTGGTTTGAACAACAATCTTCTGGCACAGATTCCTCAAGTAAGGATTTTGCAAGCTGTTTAAATGCTTCCGACAATCTATTTATTCTATTGTTAAATGCAGCATAGCTAACAAGATTAGGAAACCATAAAAGTAAATAATCATTTGCAAATTGATGAATCTGCTTTATTTTAAAACGTTGCTCCGCATGTACAGCAAACAAATAAATTGTCATAATTTCTTGATCGGTAAATTTAGGTTCGTTATTTTTATTCATAAATCAATTTCTCAACTTTCACCAATTTTCCATCCACAAATAAATTACAAATATATGTTCCGGGTTTCCAACCTTTAGTTGGGATAATGGTAGTTTCGTTGCTTACTTGTATTTTGGATATAAGCTTACCATTAGAATCTAAGATTCTAAGCTCTGAGTCTGTATGATTATTAAGAGCTAATTTGACAGTAAAATTGTTGTTGCTTGGATTAGGGAAAATTTGCATGTCAATTGTTTCACAATCCACAATTCCTGACCCTTCTTCGATGTATATTGTTCTGTTTGCTGTTTTTACACATTCTCCGTCTGTAACTGTTACCTGAACATTGAATTCGCCGGATTCTGTAAAAGTAATTACAGGATTTTGTAATGTGCTAGTATAGGAGGTTGCTGAGCTTGTCGAAGTAAAATTCCATTCCCATGAGTCTGCATAAGCATTATTATTGTAAAAGTTTGCTTCTACTTCTCCATTAGAAAGGAGGAAAGTATCTTTTGCTGTACCAAATTCTTCGTAAGCATACAATATTGGTCTTAAGTAGTTACATCCTGTATCCGGTATATGCCATTTTGCAATTGCCAGGGCACGTTGAGAATCCCCAACCTCATGAAATCCACCACCTACAATTAGGGTGTCCTGAAAAACGGCTAATGCCTCAACAGCGCCACCACACCCATTCCCAAGGTTATGCCAGTTATAGCCATCCCAACGTGCAATGTGATTAACCTCTAAGCCACTTGCAGTACTATCAAAAATGCCTCCAATATATAGGTCCCCTCTATAAATCTCCATTGCATCTTTTATTATGTCTCCTTGTAAAACTCCGGAATCAAGTGAGTGCCAATTGAAACCATCCCACATAGATACATTTCTGGAATAAATATCCTCATTTACATAATGGAATACACCACCAATGTATAACAGATTGTTAGTAGTATCAATAACCATATCATTAATAATCCCTGAAGTTAATCCAGGAAAATGCTCCCAGCTTGTTGATCCAGTTCGTTTATATATCCCTAAGTATCTTGTCCCACAAAGCATATCGCCGTTGTAAACTTCAAGTACATTTGCATTTGCAACATTTAAACTGCCAATATTTATCCAATCGTTATTATAGTGAGCCATTACTGACATTCCATTTACACCATTAATGGAAGTAAATGCACCACATGTAAAAAGAGTGTCATTGTGTATTTTAAAGTTTGAGACAGAACCCGCAGCTCCAATTTCTCCAGGAGAGTTCCATGTTAGCCCATCCCAATAACTTAAAAATTCTAATTCAGACATCCAATTCGGATACCAAGTCCCACCAGCAAATAGTTTATTTTTATAGTGAATTATAGTCTCTACGTGACCAATACAAAAAGATATCCCAAAGCTATTCCATAGATTGTTAGTATATTGACCAAAGCACTCTAATGGAATTTCACCACCATAATTAAAAGCTCCTCCAATATATAGAGAATCATTATGAATATAAATAGTTTCTACTAATGGACAATGTGTAGGACATGAGTTTGTGGTGAAATAAATACTGTCCTCATTGAAAGTATGCCATGTTTGAGCATTAACAACAGAAAAGAAAATAAATATTGTAATAATAAGAATTATTGTTTTTTTCATATTTGATAAATCATTAAATCAAAGAACAAATGACCAATATTAAAACTGGTCATTTATTCTATAAAGCAAATATACTAAAATTTAAGATACTCTTTTATCTGTATATTGCAAACTTTTTTGTTAGTGTAAAACCATCATTAGTATGTATAGTATAGCTATATATACCAGGCTCAAGTTTTACTGTGTTTACATTTAATTCCCTTTCAAAATTATTAACATTATATGACTGTACTACTCTGCCTAATTGATCAATTATATTAATTGTTCCTGTCTCATACTCACCAAGATTATAAGGAATAATCGTATAATCATTGGCAGGGTCAGGGTAATTATCGCCAAGTAAGAGTATATTGTCTTCTTCAGGAGCATTTAAATGAGCATCATATATTGCTGTATTACGTGTGCTTAACAAAGGTGGACATTCGTCAAACTCTTCCCTGTATTACATGTTTTTTTGAGTTAAAAGTAAGCACTATGTGCTTTAAAGTAACAAGTTGAAAGTTAAAAGTAAACCTCTGTATTATGTAACTTTTAACTTTCTAACTTGATAAACTTTTTACTTATTCATAAATCAATTTCTCAGTTTTAACCAACTTCCTATCTACAAATAAGTTACAAATATATGTACCCGGTGTCCAGCCTTTAGTTGGGATACTGGTAGTTTCGTTGCTTACTTGTATTTTGGATATAAGCTTACCATTAGAATCTAAGATTCTAAGCTCTGAGTCTGTATGATTATTAAGAGCTAATTTGACAGTAAAATTGTTGTTGCTTGGATTAGGGAAAATTTGCATGTCAATTGTTTCACAATCCACAATTCCTGACCCTTCTTCGATGTATATTGTTCTGTTTGCTGTTTTTACACATTCTCCGTCTGTAACTGTTACCTGAACATTGTATTCGCCGGTTTCTGTGAAAGTAATTACAGGATTTTGTACTGTGCTGGTAATGGAGGTTGCTGATCCACCAACTGGCGGAGAAGTAAAATCCCATTCCCATGAGTCTGCATAAGCATTATTATTGTAAAAGTTTACTTCAACTTCGCCATTAGAAATCTGGAAAGTGTCTTTTGGAGTACCAAATTCTTCGTAAGCATACAATATTGGTCTTAAGTAGTTACATCCTGTATCCGGTATATGCCACTTTGCGATTGCCAGGGCACGTTGAGAATCTCCGACTTCATAAAAACCACCTCCTATAATAAGTGTATCCTGAAAAACGGCTAAAGCTTCTACTCCACCACTACAACCATTACCGAGACTGTACCAACTATTCCCATCCCAACGAGCAATATGGTTAACCTGTAATCCATTAGATAAGCTATCAAATACCCCTCCAATATATAAATCCCCCCTGTATATTGCCATTGCATCTTTAATAACATCACCGTGCAATACTCCGGAATCAAGAGAATGCCACTTAAAACCATCCCACATAGCAACATTTCTTGAATAGATATCATTATCTACATAATGAAAAACACCTCCGATATACAATAGGTTGTTGATAGAATCGACTACCATATCATTAACACTACCTGATGGTTCTCCTGGAAGATGTTCCCAATTAGTAGCTCCAGTACGTTTATATATTCCAAGATACCTTGTTCCACATAGCATATCTCCATTGTAAACTTCAAGTACATTTGCATTTGCAACATTTAGACTTCCAATATTTATCCAGTCGTTATTGTCGTAAGCCATTACAGACATTCCACTTACCCCATTAATAGTAGTAAATGCACCACATACAAAAAGAGTGTCGTTGTGAATTTTGAAATTAGATACTGTTCCCGCACCTCCAATATCTCCCGGTGGATTCCATGATGAACCATCCCAATAGCTTAGATATTTTAATTCTGACATCCAATTGGGATACCAAGTTCCACCAACAAAAATCTTTTCTTTATATTTAACTACACTCATTACTTGTCCAATACAGTCAGTAACTCCAAGACCTTCCCATTGATTATTCGCATATAACCCAAGACATTCTAAATCAGCCTCGCCACCATTATTAAATGCACCTCCAATAAGAATAGAATCATTTATTACATATATTGAACAAATACATGGACAATGTGACGGACATGAGTTTGTAGAAAGGTATATACTATCTTCAGCAAATGTATGCCAAGACTGAGCATTAGCGACAGAAAAGAAAATTAGTATTGTTATAACAAGAATTATTGTTTTTTTCATATTAGATAAATCGTTAAATCAAAGAACAAATGACCAATAATATAACTGGTCATTTATTCTATAAAAGCAAATATACTAAAATTTAAGATACTCTTTTATCGGTATATTGCAAACTTTTTTGTTAGTGCAAAACCATCATTAGTGCGTATAGTATAGCTATATATACCAGGCTCAAGTTTTACTGTATTTACATTTAATTCCTTTTCAAAATTATTAACATTATATGACTGAACTACTCTGCCTAATTGGTCAATTATATTAATTGTTCCTGTTTCATATTCTCCAAGATTATAAGGAATAATAGTATAATCATTGGCAGGGTCAGGGTAATTATCGCCAAGTAAGAGTATATTGTCTTCTTCAGGAGCATTTAAATGAGCATCATATATTGCTGCATTACGTATGCTTAACAGAGGTGGACATTCGTCAAACTCTTCCCTATATAACATATTTAATATTGATTGTGCATTTGCACTTGCAATATTCTCAGGACACCTGTATGCTAACTCGTACAAGAAGGCTATATCGGCACTATCCAATGAGTATAGAGACTTTTCCTGTGTATAATATGACAATAATAATTCATTTAGTTCAGCAAAGTCCTCATTAGCCTGGTTATCAATTGGAATCTTAACTAATTCATTACTTGCAAGCTCGTACTCTTTTACAGAGATGTATGTTCCTGTAAGTGTTTTGTAAGCAGGTACAGTTTCATTTGTTTTTACAATCCTGATAGCATCCTCAGCCCTGTTATGGCTTGTATCTGTTAACAGTCTTACCAGACGGTTATATAACAATTGGGTCTCAATTTCCATATCCTTAATCTGCTGTTCAATACTACCCGGGGAATTACTATTAGGGTTATATGCCTGTAAAGCGATAAGTTGTTTTGATATACCTTCAGGTAATTCCAGTAAAATTGTATAAAGAAGATCTTCCTGGCTTTTGTTAACAGGCAGGTTTAACTGCATAACATTTTTGAAATTTCCATGAGATAAAGGATATTCTGTTAATATAGCATAAATCACCGTATCAGATAAAGGAGAACACGAGATTAGTTTGTTTTTTAATCTACCGGACGATGTATTTCCATATATATCATTCAGTAACTCATATGTCCTTCCATCATCAAGATTATTATTAATATCTTCCAGAATTGTTTTAAGGCTATCTGTTGTATTTCGCAAACCGTTTAAAGTATTAAAAGGATAGGTCATTATTAGGTTGTTGTGAGAAATTTCAAGCTCAGGTAACTCTATTACATCATCTATATGAAGCCCCCAATATGGATCGGGACATGCTCTTGAATTTGATTGTTTATTATAAGCATTTGTAGGATCAATATTAATATAAGACTGTCCAGTTGGGTCAGATATAGGAATAACTTCATCCGGTCCCAAATGTCTGTAATAAACATATGAACTATTTGTTTTAATTGTTTTATAATCAAATTCATCGTCCGGATAAAACTCATTTCCGGCAGGTAATCTATTACTATGTAATAAATGGGGATTAATAGTTGCACTACCCTGATTTGCTAACTCTCCTGTATTATAATAGTTGACATCAAATGCATCAGCATCATAAGTATTATTGTCACTAGTATTGCACTTTAATCTTAACTTTTGGTTATGGCTTTGTGTTGTTATACTTCGCCATGAATTATTAAATATATTACCTTTCCAGTCTAAATCAGTATCTGACATCCCTGCTCCAATATACCCCCCGTTTGAACCAGAATTTGTTGTAACAATACCACGATTAAAGTTATTGAATTCATTTTCTGTAATTTCAAATTTTGAAGAACTGCTTGTGACAATTCCAAAATGATTGAATTTTTGTATTGAAGTTGAATATCCAAATGTATTATCATGAATATAATCAAGATATCCAGCTCTAATGTGAATTGCTGCTGTAAGAGTTTTAGATGTTGAAGAAGGAATGAATCCCGGAATATTATCGAAGAAACAGCCGGAAATTTCGTGGCTTGCCAAAAACGAAGAACTAGTGTTTTCACATTTAATACCGTATATAGCTTTATTAAAGATTGAGTTATACACATTGTACTTGGCATCGTAGGATAATATTCCGTATTGCATATTTTCAAATGTACAGTTCTCTATATCCAAACCTTTTATTCCATTTGCATAAATACCAACATCTGTTCTTTGGTATGGGTTTGCATAGCCTGCCCATGGGTTTTGCTGGTTAGGGTATGAGTTTGAAGAATACATAGAATAATTTTCATCATTCAGTACAGTGTTTAAATTTGTTTTAAAATGGCAACCTTTCATTTGATTACCACTAATTAATGCTCCAATTGCAGCCATTGGTTCCCTTGGAGTGAATTTAATCCCAATACCATTGTTTTCAAAATTAACATTTGCATCATCAATAATAATTAAACCACTACTATGAGTTACATCAAATGGTTCAGGATAGTTTTGTGGATCAAGAATGTGATTCATGTTTCTTGCTCCTAATAGAATTCCAATATGAGCATTGTTAATATTGACATTTTCATAATTGTTTGAAATGCTTCCTTCGATTGAAAGAAGTCCTTGTCTATCAATATCGTGAATATTATCATTATCTCCCCAAACTTCAATTCCCTGCCACATATTGTTTTTACACGATCCTTCACTAACACTTGTAAGTGTTACATTGTCTCTAAAGATTAGTTCAGCATCGTTCATAACAATTATTCTTGAATTAGGAGCAAACTCTATTGTTAGGTTTTCTTCAAGTATAAGGTGGTTTGTTGGAGTAATAACGATATCACCACTAACACGGATTGTTTGAGGCGTACCTGCATTTTGAACCGGTAATACAAAAGGTCCGTTTCCATCAATATTAATACCATTAGGGTAATCATATTCAATATCTCCGCCAACCATTGGGTCGTTATCACATGAGCATATATCAGGATTTACGAATACTAAAACAGGAGTTGTACTTTCTGAACCGCATTCTTCGTTTTCAACTTTTACCGAAATCCAATAATAGCCATAGTCAGGGAACTCATAATTTATAGTGTTTGAGTTGGTTAATATTGTAACATCTCCAATAGTCCATGTCCAAATCAAGGATTGATCTGAATTTGCGTTATCTGTAAATTGGAATGTATTATTGATATATAAGCATGTAGGGATGTCAAATTGTGGAGGTAAAGGAGTCGCATTTTCACTTTCAATTATTACAAAATCCGTTTGCAAACAATCTGGATTATTAGCCTCAGCTACTGTGAGATAATATGTTCCATCACATAAATCTGATATCCCCTGAGTATAAACAGGATATTGCCAATCATCATAATTCCATTTGTAAGTAAAGTCTCCAGTTCCACCGGAAGGAGCTGCGGTGATTTCTCCTGTGCAATTACCGGAACAAGAATTATCTGTAATATCATATATAATTGCTATCTCTTCCGGTTGATTAATAACTATTGGGTCAGATTCAACAGAACATCCATTTGCATCTTGAACAGTCACAATATATGTTCCTGCAAATAGACTGTTGAATATAGCACTTTCTTGCCAAACACCTTCTTCTATACTAAAGCTGTGATTTGGTGTGCCACCTTGATAATTAATCATTAGTATGCCATTACTGTATCCATAACATGAAATGTCATTAGTTGAAAAAGAGGGGATTTCTAATTCTGATGGCTCAATAATAGTAATAGTAATAGCAGTAGTGCAACCATTTGCATCTGTAACAGTATATGAATATGTACCTGCAGATTCGCTAAAAGTTCCTGTGCCAGAATATGGTCCAGTTCCTCCAGCTGCTGTTATTGTAACTTCACTTGTTCCACCAAAACAGTCAATATTAGTAAATTCTGCACTTGCAATAAACTCTTCAGTTGGTCCTCCAATTGTAACACTAGCATATGCTTCGCATCCGTTAATGTCTGTAGCAGTAACATTGTAAATACCTCCATGTAAATTGCTTACTGTTTGTGTAGTTGAATTTTGCTCATCATCCCATTGATAAGTATAAGAACCTACACCACCATTTGCAGCAACTGTTGCATATCCGTCTAAATTTTCATAACATACACAATTTTCAAAATCAGTTATAGAAGCAGATATTTCAGGATTTTGTCCAATTGTTACATCAGCATACGCCTCACACAAATTACCATCATATACTGTAACGCTATGTGTACCAGGAGCTAGGTTGTTTGCTGTTTCAGTTGCTTGAGCATCGCTACTCCACAAATAAGTATAGTTGCCATCTCCTCCGGTAGCAGTTACTGTTGCTTCTCCATTGTTGCTGCCATAACATGAAATTGTACTTGATGTTATTGTTGCTGTTAACTCAGGATTTTGGGTAATAATAGCATTTGTTGTAGCAGTACACCCATGGCTATCTGTAACAGTTAATGAATAATTACCTGCACATAAGTTTATAGCTTGGTCTCCAGTTTGTTCATCCGGGTCACCCCAGTCAAAAGTATAAGGTGGAACTCCTCCGGTCGCACTCGCTGTTGCAGACCCGTCGCACTCGCCATAGCAGCTAATATGTATAATTTCATCAATACTAGGTTTAATATTAGTGCTTTCCCAAATTGTTACACTTGTGTATTCTTCGCAACCGTTTTCATCAGTTACAGTAACATTGTATGTTCCTCCTGATAATTCAGAAGCAGTAGGAGTAGTTTGATCATCTGGATCATCCCATAAATATGTATATGGGGCTACACCACCATCAGCTATTACTGTAGCTGTACCGTCCTGTGCACCATAACATGTTACATCTGAGTAGGTGCTAATTGTTGCTGTAACAGGTGGATTATTTATTAATGTTGTTGTCGACTCTCCAGTACAACCATTAGCATCTGTAACTGTAAAATAATATGTGCCTGCACTTAATGAATTAATTAAAGTGTAATAATTAGATATTGTAGTAGATGAACTTACCCAGTTAATTGTAAAATCAGGTATTCCATTTTCAACACTCACGTCAATTTCTCCATTTTCATCACCATAACAATTTGGATTTTGATGTACAACTGAATTAACGTTTAAACTAGAACCTTCATCAATAATATTAACATCAATTTGTGTTTCGCAGTTATTTGTATCAATAACAGTAACTATGTAGTTATTTTGATAAAGTTCATTTGCTGAGTTATTATTTACTCCACCAGCATTTGATGGCCAATTGTATGTATATGGAGGAGTGCCACCAGAACCTTCAACTGTTGCAGAGCCTGGTGTTGTGCAAATTTGGTTGGTAAGATTAGTGATAGAGGCGGATAGTAAAGGAGGTTCTGTAATATCTACTGACACTGTAGTTGAACAGTTATTATTATCTGTTACAATTACATTGTAATTCCATGCTGACAGTTCTGTTGCAGTTTCGCCAGTTTGCATTTCAGAATCATTCCATAAGTAACTATAGGTTCCCGTACCACCTTCAGTATTTATTGTTGCTTGACCATTAGAATACCCAAAACATGATACATTGATAACTGACGATACTCCAGCGATTAATTGATCATTTTCGTGAATTGTTACAAAAGCGACATTACTAACCCCGTTTACATCCGAAATTGTAACTTCATAATCACCAGAACACAAATTATGTATAGAACTTGTTCCTTGAGAGTTGCTCCATAAATATGTGTATGGTTCTGTCCCTCCAACAATATGAACTGTTGCTGAGCCATCGCAAAATCCAAAACATGAAACATCTTCACGCTCTATAGTTATATTTACGTTACTGTTATCTTCAATGGTAACATTATTGATTGAATTACATAAATTCATATCGGTTACTGTTACTTCATATTCTCCCACACACAAATTATTTGCTATAGAACCATCATATCCATTACTCCATTCATACACATACAGTTCATGACCACCAGATGCAACAACACTTGCATAGCCATCGCACTCAGAGATAGAACTTGCATTGGAAGAATTCATTATATTAGAAACAAATGGAGCATTTTCGTTTACAGCTCTTAGTGAAATGTTATCTAGCGAATAGTCATAAAACGTAGGGCCATATTCTTCAACTTGATATATATTAATTATAATATCTTGTGAATTTTCACTATACCAGCTAAAATTATTTGTCATCCAGAACCTAGAGCTACCAAGCCATGTGCTAGGATAATAAACCCTTTCGTCCAACAACACTTCATTGGTATTAGGATTAATAATTTGAAATAATAGCCTTGTACGTTGTATCGATATCCATTCATTTTGAAGAGTAGCACAATCATTTCTGCAAAATGTTCCAGTTGTATTATCTAAAGATAATATATAATCTGTGTTTTCAGAAACAGTTATTACTTCAGATGCCCACAATAAATGTTCATCTATATTTCCGGCATTAACAACTTGTTCCTCAGTTGGCCCATCAATTGACATCACTTGACTATTAGCCAAAAAATTATTTTGAATTCTATATTCATTACGATGATTATCAGTTTCTAATTCCAAGTCAGTTCTAGTATCTGGAATTTCTGTAACATCTTCGAAGTCTCCATCAAGTAATAAATTAGGACAACATTCATGAACGGTAAAAGTCAAACTAGTATTTTCATAAGAATTGAGAGCACAAACATTATTCTCTAATGACAATATTGTAAAAGTATTATATTCATCAGTAACAACAACGTTTACATTTGCTCTAAAATTATATTCTGGATAAAAAGCACAAGGATAGAAAGTAGGGTTAACATCATATGTCTGTACTCCATCAGTAACGACAGCATTAAATGGAGGTTCTCCATTAAAGTATAATGTAATTGTTTGAGTAGAACCGTTACAAACATCAAGACTATTCATAGTAACATCATCAAGACAAAATCCAATATTTCCATCATCTAAACAAAAGTGATTTGAATGTACCATTTGAACTTGTGGATTTTGTATAAAGATATAGTTATAATACACAATGCTTTGTTCATTTCCATTTATGTCTGTTATTGTAAGGGAAATATCATAATGTCCAGGATTATTAAAAATAATATCAGGGTTTTGTACTGTATTAGATGATGTAAATACAACACCATCAAAAGGGTTTACACTCCATTCCCAAGAAATTGGACTACCAATGCTTTCATCATATAAAGTAACTGGTTCTGATTCACAAGATGTTTGCGATGAAGCACTAAAGTGAGCTGCTAATATTTCTTCTGACATTAAACATCGGATAGCTTCATAAGCATTAACACGTCCACTTCCTAAAAGACCTTCATAACCTTCATTAATTGCATCAATAGGGTCACAAGTACTTATTAAACAATCTCTAATATCAACAACAGTTGCATCTGGTTTGTATGAACGCATTAAAGCACAAAGACCCGTAACCAGAGGTGTTGCCATAGAAGTGCCTGAAGAAGACAAATATACATCATTTATAGTATTTAAAGTACCACTCATAGTACTCCAAATATCTACACCGGGTGCCATAACATCAACAGAAGTTCCATAATTTGAAGATAAGGTTGTATTATTCTCACCTTGAATTGCCAATAAATCATCGGAGTTTGTAGCACCTACTGCTATTACTTCAGAAAAGCCAGATGGATAATATTCAAGCCCATTTCCTAGCTCTAAACCATTATTTCCAACTGCTGCAACCAAAATAATATCATTATTAAATAACGTTTCAATTGGTAAATATAAATCATCAATATCTTCTTGATTCAGTCCATCATCCCCATCAAATGCACCCCAACTCATATTTACGACATCTTCATCAATCCCATTGTTAACTAAATATTCCAAACTTGCTATAGCTATTTCATGATCAAAATAACCAGTATCACTTGAGTTTTTTACTAGCATGAGTTGAGTACCATAGCTAATAGATGCTACTCCACTCAAGTTGTTCGTTTCTGCTCCAGCAATACCTGCAACGTGTGTACCATGCCCATAAAAAGTAACACCATTACTGGTATTTATATGTGGATTACCATCATTATCACCAACGTCATACCCATGATAATCATCAACAAATCCGTTGTCATCATCATCTATACCATTTCCATCAATTTCGCCTGAGTTTATCCATATATTATTTATAAGATCTTCATGTGTTGTATTAAATCCATTGTCTAATATTGCTACAATTACATCACCAGCTCCTTGGTGAATCCCCCAGGCACTTTCAGCACTAATTTTATTTAAATGCCAAAAATCAACGTCATCATACATTAGATCATTAGGAGTAATGTAATAAGAATATACTGGTACGTACCCTACGCTTTTAACAAAAGAAATTTCATTAAATTCACTCATAATTTCTTCAGCCTCAATCATAGAATTGTAATGTATCACATGAGGATAATTTACAGACGAATCTTCCATAAATTTAAACAACTTGCTTATTTTGGTGATACCATAACGAGTAATCAATGGTTCAATTTCTACTATTGGGTATGTTTGCATAGTATCTGAATAAGATATTTTCATATCGGAATTAAGTCTAATAATTATTTTACCATCTGCATAAGGTTTATGGTCTTCTTCAGGCAATACTAAAACAGTGCAATTTTCACCATAACCTGAATCCATATTCTCATAAATTCCTTTTACAGCTATATTCAAATAAGTTTCAGATTCAATTTCATTAACAATCTCTGGAAAGCTGATGAAATTATCTGTAGATTCTATTTCCAATTCATCACCAGTGTTTTCATTCATTATTAAAAATTTATATTCAATAACATTACTTAATTGAATTGCTTCAATTATATCATCAGAATATACCGTAGCACCACAAAACTCATCAGTCAATCTTGTTGTTTCTGGAATTGCAACATTTATGAAATTAAAATCATATGGTCCAACAAAATGCCCAACACCAGCATCACATAACTCCTGAACATAAAACTCATAAACTGTATTTTCATCAAACCCACTTAGTGAAATTGAATTGCTAGTAACTGTAGTGTAGGCAAACATCCATTCATTTTCTAAAGGAGAAATTCCCTTTTTACCAACAGCTATTTGAAATTCTGCTTCAGGATTATCAGTTTCCCAAGATAAAGTATGTGTTGTATTTATTCCCGGGGTGGAAGTCAGGTTATAAGGAATAGAGCATAAACTATTAGTTGTGCCAACTTTACAGAGTTCAGAAGTGTTGTTATTCGTATCAGTTGCAGTTGCTGTAAAGAAAGTATAATTATTTACAGTTTCCAGGCTCCACTTCCCTTCACCATCTGCAATTACTGTACCTAAGTAAGCAGTTGCATCATCTTCATCATCCGACCCAAATACTTCAACAACATCGTTTGCTTGTGCAACACCATTTAGTATGCCATTGTTGTAATTAAGTAAAAAAGGTTCACGCTTATAATTATTTGAACTATTATTTAATAGTATTGATGAGATTCCTCCATAAATTTTATTTTGTGTTAATCTAATGTTTTGTGAATTATCTAACATAATTCCTGTAGCACATTCTTCAATAATATTTGAATTTAAAACTGCACCAATTATGCAGTTTTTAGAATTGTATATTGCTACTCCATAATTAGCTGGACCATGTATTGGAGATCCATCGTTTGATGTGTTCAATATATTATTGTACACATTTATATTAGTACAGTTTAATAACCTTACTCGTACTAAGCCAATTTTACTTCTAAGGTAGTTAGAGTTATCAAGTGTAATAATATTATCACTAATGGTAGAATAATTACAGTTTTCAAGACTTATCCCACATGCAATAAAGTTATGAAAACTAAAACCTTTGATGGTTAGCTCATCTACACCATAAGCCGAAAAACAAGTTGTAATATAAGTATTTGCTTCAATATTTATAATGGGTGATCCCTCTGTATATCCTGGTTGAGTAGTCCCATCAAGTGTGATTCTACTTTTTATCACTGGCAAGTAGTTATTTAATTTTATAAGGCTCTGGGCCGGGAATATTAAAATTAATTATAGCTGCCCCACCTGTGTTATTTGATTTTCTTATTGCCCATTGTAATGTTCCCAGCATTTCAGGATCACATAAACTATCATCATTATTGTATGTGTATATAAATGGATCAGGATCAGTTGTTTTAGTTACTGTGAAAACTGGCTGTGCATTTACTAAATTAAATGCTAACAAGAAAAAGAAACTTGTTAAAAAAATATATTGTAAATTTTTCATGATTTTTAGTTTTGAGATTATTTAACAAAAATTAAAGGATTAGATAAGCTTCCTTGATTGTCTTCAACATTCAATGTCAAAAACTGAAAATCTTCTTTCTCTTGCTCTGTAAGGTTTAAATAAATTTTTACATTATCACCAATTATTTCTTCATTATTACCACCATATGAAACAAAATAACTGTTGTCAATAACTATTATCTGGACTTGTGTATCTAGAATGTTTCCTAAATTTTGTTCAGTCCCTATCTTCAAATGAATTACAGAAGCATGCTCTAGTCCACCAATTTTAAATAATACCTGATAAGTTTCATTCAAACTTATTTGACTATTTGTTGTATCAGTCAAAAAAGGGTGTGACATGTCAACCGGGGTAGTTTGGTTAGTAATTGTATCAACTTCCATAACTGGAGATACTAAGATGTCTTTAATTTGCACACTTGATTGTGCTGCTAAATATCCTGTAAGTAGAATAAAAATAGCAAATAGGGTTAGTTTTGCTTTCATTAGAGAAAAGTTTAATAAAAAAGTAATAAATAATAACAATGCAATAAACTTATTTCAAAAAGTTTAATCATACAAATTAATACTTGAAGAAGATATAAATATATCATACATATAATATGTTGAAAACTTATTTTGAATTTTTCAATTAGTTTTATGATGTATTTTGCTCGTAAAGTAGAAAAAAAAAGAGCAACAAGCTATTTAGGTATTTTTATGTCTATTTGTGCATCATTTGCAAAATCTATGTTTATGAAAATTGAATCTTTGATTTTAAATTTGTGAGAATATAAAAATAGTATAAAATTTTATTGGCTATATTGCTTATTTTCTTTATGCCAAAATTTATGTTATAGCAATTATGTAATTGTTAATATCTTTAAAAAAACACTAGTTAGAAGTATTTATTAATAGATATCTAAGAGTTTTATAGGTTTTTTTTATAAAATGATGTATGATATTTCCAATATTTATGAATTGTATAATTGCAATTCTCCCCAAAACGTCATTTTTTTGAAGAAATTAGAAGAAACGTGAAACTTTTCTATTAAGAAATAGAAGGATTGAGAGTAGATTCTTGTTATACAGACAAGAATAATTTACTCCTTCTCAAACCCCAAACTAAAGGTTTTATCCTCAGTAGTAACTCTAATAATATAGCTCCCACTTACAAATTCAGAAACATCAACAATATTTAGTCCTTTATGGATAGTCGTTGTTTTAATGATTTGACCAGCAGTATTATAGAGCTCAGCTTTCAAATGGTGGCTGAGCGTAGTCGAAGCAATCATTTGAGGAATATCAAGATATACTTTATCCCTTACAGGATTAGGATACAACTTCACAGGACATTCATTTTCTGTTTCAATATTATCATCACAACTAATTGCATAAAATGTTTTAGTAATAGTTTTACTTTCTCCATAAGCATCGATAACAGTAATGTCAATATTATGCGTACCATAAAACTGAGGGGTGCAAAACTCAACAGGTTTTGCAATGCACTGTCCCCATTCGTGATTGCTAAGTGTAGCTTCTATAATTTGCTCGGAATAAATAATCTCACCTGCATAATCTATTTCGGCGAGCGATAAGCCAATTTCAACAGGTACAAAAGTAGGAGGATAATAAATACTATCAATAATTTGTCCTGTACTAAATTCTATTGTATATGGTGCTGACTTTCCTGCAATATTTACATAAACCTGAATTGTGTCGTTTGCACAAATAATTTCAGGGATTTCAATATCAAAATTAAGTTCCGGGAGTTCTGTGTAACATAAACCATCTAAACCAAGACTATCTGTTTTTACAAGCCATGCTTGTTGTGGAGGGTCGTAACCAAATGTATTATAATCATTACCATATCCGGCAAGAATAAAACCTTTGTCTTGGGTCTCTTTAACTGAAACCAGATATTGGTCTCTGGATGTGCTATCAATAGCATAATAATGCCTGCACCATTTTATTTGCCCTAGAGTATTAGTTTGCATAAGAAAGCCTCTTTGTTTTGGATAATGACTATAAGAATTTCCTAAAATTAAAAGATCATCATTGTCTTGTTGCAGAATTGCACTTAGACTACATTTAAAAGTGGTTGGCCCAACTGGTGGATAATAAGTATAAAATCTATAAAACTTTTCCCACATAAGCTCACCATCTTTAGAAACCTTCCTGATACAACCATCCCAATAAGTATCTGTATCGCTCCGCAAAGCAGGATAACCTCCACATGCAATATAATTAGAATCTGAACTTTCTATTAATCCCCTTACGGGACCATCATAATTTAAAAATCCTCCTCTGCCAAAGCCTTTTTTCCATATAACATTTCCTGCTGTATCAAGTTTTATTAAATACCAGTCTTCATCGGTTGTAGTAGTAGGAAAACTGAAGGTCCCTCCACCAATTAATATATTTCTATCAGAGGTCTCAATTATTTGTTCGCCATATTCGTACCTTTGTCCATATGTTTTTTGCCATTTGAAAATTCCATTTGAATCAGTTTTTATTAATAATAAATAGACATCATCCATCAAATCGTCATCTAACCAACCTGTTAAAAAGATATCCCCGTAAGTATGAAATATTGAATTATAAGATGATTTAGAAATTGTGTCGTCAGAAATAACAGATTGTTCTATTAGGTTTAAGTTATAGCCAATTTTATTAATGTGTGTGCCACATGTGTTTTGTGAATTGTTCTTAAATGTTCCTGATAGATAATAGAAAGAGTTATCTTCTTTAAGGCAGTTATTATGTCCTTCCCAATATTCATTTAAAATATCTCCATGTACTTTTTTGTATTGTTTGTTCCCAAGAGAGTCTATACTAATTAAAGAAAAACAACGAACTAAGTGTTCATTATTAGTCCCGGTAAGTATAATATAGTTTGAGTCTGTTGCAATTACAGTATTTGTAATATGTGCAACAGTGTCATTAATAACTCTGTTAAAAACAATCTGCGATGTAATAAGTTTTGTCAAAAACAAAATAATGATTATTAGAATAAATTTCTTCATTAAACAAATATACAGATTAAAATTAAGGAGTTTGAAATTTAAATTCGAACTTGTTTTGGTTGATTATTTACATCTACATTGTTCATTATTAAATTCAAGCTTAATATTTTACCCCAACGAAATAATCGGAACTTTTAGATAGAAAGTACTTCCTTTTCCTATCTCAGAATCAATAATTATATCGCCATTAAGAATGTCGGCATATGCTTTACAGATAGATAGTCCTAGTCCTGAGCCTCGGGAGAGACCACCGAGTTGATTGTCTACCTGTATAAAACGATTAAAAATCTTATCTTGATTTTCCTTGCTAATACCTATGCCAGTGTCTTTAACATAGAACATAATATAGGTGTCAGAAATAACCTGATAACCAAGTTCGACAAAGCCTTTCTCAGTAAACTTATAGGCATTAGTAACAAAGTTAGTTAATACTTGTTTTAATTTAATTGGATCAGTAATGCTATTTATTTCATTTGTGGGTAAATTATCAGACAAAATAAATTTAACATCATGATTTCTCGAAAAAATTCCAGATAGTTCGTGATGAATGTTTTTTATGAATGAATTTACTTCGATGGAATCTGTTTTCTTTTTCATTAAACCCGCTTCTATCTTTGCAATTTCAATAATGTCATCAAGAATCAAGAGTAATTGATTACAACTACTTTCAATAATTTCAAGGTATTCTAATTTTTCGCTTTTGCTGATATCATCCTTTAAGAGCTCAGTAAAACCTAGTATTCCATTCATTGGAGTCCTGATTTCGTGAGACAGATTACTTAAAAAAGCAGACTTTAATCTATCGCTTTCTTCGGCTTTATGTTGTGCATTTCTTAGATCACTAATAAGTTCCATTCTTTCGGTGATATTTCTTATAACGCATAAAACCGTATTCTCTTTGAAATATACCATTTTAGAATCGAAATACTCTTTCTTACCCCCAATATCAAGCTGGTATTGGAAGTTCTTTGTTTTTTTCGACTCCAGAACATTCTTGATATGAACGATAGTTTTTTCTGAGATATCTTTAGGAATAAAGTGTTTAAGGTCTTTATTTAAGAATAGCTTTGGATTACTAACTAAATGCTCATGTGAGTTTGAGTAAAAGTCAATTACCAGACCTTTGTCATTGAAAGTGAAAAGCATGTCTGGTAGAGCAGAAAGTAATGCATGTTTATGAAGGTTTAGGCTTTCTGCTTTAGCTTTAGCTTCTAGAATGTCATGTTCAATTTTTAGTCTGTTTGAGATATCATGATAAATCGATTGAAAAGTGCCATCAGGTAATTGCTTGGAGTGCATCTCTATTGGTAAGGTTGAGCCATCTGGTCTTTGAATCATTCTTTGATTAATTAGTATTTTCCCTTTTTTAAGTTTCTCAAAATTTAGAGGATTATTTTCGAGACTCTCTTTAGTAAAAAAACCGTCGGTTATGTGTTTGCCAATAATTTCATTTCTTTTTCGCCCAAATAATTTATATATGTATGCATTGGCTTCAATAATGTATCCATTCATATCGCCAATAAGTATTCCTCCAACAGCAAAGTTTATTAAGTGACGATATCTTTTTTCGCTTTGTTTTAAAGCAGTTTCTACTTTTTTTCTTTCTGTGATGTCTCTTAGTACCGCTATTACTACCTTTTTGTCAAAGTAAATTCCATTTGTAAGCGTTACTTCTGTTTGAAATTCTTTTCCGTTTTTTGATTTAGCCCAAAATTCGAGTATTTGACGTTTGCCTTCAAATGCTGCCCTAATTTTTCTAAATATTTTATCAAAGTCATTTTTCCCTGAAGCATCAAGGTTGCGAGGAGTTTTTCCTTGAAAATATGAACTTGGGTAGCCGAAAAGAGTCATCGCAGCTTTGTTTACATCTAGAAATTTTCCTTCTTCATCATGAATAAATACAGCCTCTGAAATAGAATTTAACATACCTCTGTAAGTGATTTCCGATAGTCGAAGTTCTTTCTCAGTAATTTTTCTTTCCGTAATATCAGTAAATACTGTTAACAAATACAGCTGATCGTCTTGATTGTATGGAATTGTCAAAGCTTCGGTATATAAAATATTTCCCTGATGTGATATAAGTGCTAATTCAGATAAAGTAGATTGTTTAAAATCTTTGATGACTTTTGTAAGTCTCGAAATAGTTCTTTCGTGATAATCTGGATGAATATAGTCAAAAATATTCTTGTTTATCAGACTGTTCTTCTTGACAGCACCAATAGCATTTATTGCATAATCATTTGCAAAAATGATATTCCTTTCTTTATGAATTACTATCCCATTTGGTAAAGTGTCAACTAATCGTTTATACATTATTTCAAAATCCAAAAGCTCTCTTTCTGTGGTTTTTTGTGCATCTATATCTTCTACAGTACCTTCAAAAAAAATAATTTCCCCATTTTGGTCTTTTATTGCTTTTGCACTTTCTCGAATGTATATCTTTTCGCCATTTTTTCTCAACCAAATAGCTTCTCTTCCAATTACGATACCTTTTTTAGTCATAGTATCGATAAATTTCTTTCTTTCTTCTGATGAAATTAGTTTTTCTTTATTCAGATTATAACTTTGTAAATCTTCTAAAGAAGAGAATCCAAGCATCTTTACTAGAGGTGGATTTGCATTTAAAATCTGACCGTCAATATTTGTTCTGTATAAACCAATTGTAGTATTGTTGTAAAGTTCCTGAAAATGAATTAATTTATTATTAAGAATAGCATTTTCTCTTTCTAGCTCTGATACCTTCTTCTTAAGATTATTTATTTCAGTATTGTCAGTCATATTATCCCCTCAAAGTTAGTGTATTACGTAACAAATTTACAATTATTTTATTCAATTAACCCTTACTTGTTAAAAAACATTTTATATATTATATTAAGATGTTTTTAATTTTTTAAAATTTGTAAAAAAATGAGTTAATATGTGGAAAAATTTAGGGGCAATATGTTTAACAGTAGTATTAAGTTTTGTAAATCTTTCAATCTCAAATGATCCTATTGAAGATGCAGACATCGGAGATAAGCATTTTCCACCTTTCTTAATTGCTGATGATACATGGGTTGATTCTGTTTTTAATAGTTTAAGTCAGGATGAGCGGATTGCTCAACTACTTATGGTACAGGCATATTCAAATAAAGGACAGAAACATCAGGAGCATATCGAAAATTTGATTAAAAATTTTAAGATCGGAGGTTTAATTTTTATGCAAGGAGGTCCAGTTAGACAGGTTGACTTAGTAAATAAATATCAATCTCAATCTGATGTCCCATTATTGATAGCAATGGATGCAGAATGGTCATTAAGCATGCGTTTGGATTCTACAGTATATTATCCCCGTCAAATGATGCTTGGAGCAATTCAGGATAACGATTTAATATATGAAATGGGAGAGGAGTTTGCACGCCAATTAAAAAGGGTAGGAGTTCATGTTAATTTTGCTCCTGTTATTGATGTTAATAATAACCCTAATAATCCTGTAATAAATGACAGATCATTTGGAGAAGGAAAATTTAATGTTTGTGCAAAATCATATAATTATATGAAAGGATTGCAGGATAATGGGATTCTTGCTACAGCAAAACATTTTCCGGGACATGGAGATACTGATGTAGATTCACATAAATCATTACCAGTTGTTTTTCACTCTTTACAGAGATTGGATAGTCTTGAATTGTATCCATTTAGATATTTAATTAACAAAGGAATTGGATGTATAATGGTTGCTCATTTATTTGTCCCTTCTATTGATTCAACTCCAAATTTACCAACAACATTATCTCCAAGGGCTGTAAATGGGATTCTAAAAGATGATTTAGGGTTTGAAGGTTTAATATTTACCGATGCATTAAATATGGGAGGAGTAACAAAATATTTTAAGCCTGGGGAGTCTGATGTAAAAGCTCTAATTGCAGGAAACGATGTTCTGCTTTTTCCTAATGATGTTGAATTGGTCATCGCCGAAGTAAATAAAGCAATTGAAAATGGTTTGATTACGCAGGAAGAAATAGATAAAAAATGCAAAAAAGTTCTTAAAGCTAAATATTGGGCTGGTTTGAGTGATTTTGAATCAATAGATAAAGAGAATTTAGTAGATGATTTAAACAATACAGATGCAAATTTCTTACAACAAAAGCTGATAGAGAATTCTTTAACTTTGGTTACAAATAAAAATTCTATTGTCCCACTTCAAAGACTTGATACCCTCAAAATTGCTAGCATCGTTTTTGGAACTAATACAGCGAGTACATTTCAAAATCGCTTAAAATATTATGCTCATACTGATGAATTTATATTTAACAATGATTTAATCAAGTACGGCAAAAAGGAATTACTTGCAAAATTAAAAGACTATGATGTTGTAATTGCTGGTATTCATGGGACAAGCAGATATGCATCTAAAGACTTTGGTATTTCAGATAAGTCAGTTAACTTTATTGACACACTTGCAGTAGAAACTAATTTGATATTAGATGTTTTTGCGAATCCATATAGTTTGAGTAAGTTTAGAAATCTCGATAAAGCAGAGGCTTTGATAGTTTCTTATAATGACTGGGAAATTACAAATGATTTTTCTGCTCAATTAATCTTTGGAGGAATTGGAGCAAAAGGACGCTTACCAGTATCAGCAGGAGATATCTTTTTAGCAGGTTCTGGATTCGATACCGAAGCCATAAGACTAAAATATACCAGAATCCCCGAAGAGGCTGGAGCAGATTCAAAATATTTACATTTAGTCGATTCTGTAATTGATGCTGGACTTGTTGCTGGTGCTTTCCCTGGTGGACAAGTTTCTGCATCCAGAAATGGAATCGTGTTTTATCAACGTTCTTTTGGATATCATACTAATGATAAAAAGATTCCTGTAGAAGATTTAGATGTTTTTGACCTTGCTTCTGTTACTAAAGTTAGTGGAACACTCGCTGCTCTAATGAAATTAAATGGGGAAGGGGTTTTTGATCTAGATGATAAACTTTCAGATTATGTTAGTCTGTTAGACACTACGAACAAAAAAGATATGGTCTTTAGAGATATTCTTACTCATAGAGCCGGACTAAAATCATGGATTCCATTTTATAAAAACACAATTTCTAGTCTGGAAAAAAGGGGTGAAGTATATTCTGCTGAAAGAACAGATACTTTCTCATTACAGGTTGCAGATAAAATGTTTATGAATAAATTTTATCGTGATACTATATTGCAGCAAATTTGTGTATCAGATCTTAATCCTTATGGGAGATATGTTTATTCAGATTTAGGGTATTATCTTTTTGCAATGATGATAGAAAAGGAAACTTCTTTAAGTTTGCCAGAATATCTTGAAAATAACTTTTATGCCAGACTGGGAGCATGGACAACTGGTTATCATCCTTTAGATAGATTCCCAATTTCAGATATTGTTCCAACAGAAAACGATAAAATATTTAGAAAACAATTACTACAAGGTTATGTGCATGATCAGGGGGCTTCGATGCTTGGTGGAGTATCTGGACATGCAGGATTATTTTCGTCTTCAAATGACCTGCTCAAGGTGATGCAAATGTATCTCAATGGTGGAAATTATGCTGGAGATGAGTATCTGAAATCAGAACTTATCGATGAGTATACAAAATATCAATTTAATCCTGTAACAAATAGACGTGGGTTAGGATTTGATAAGAAACATCCAACAGATACTTCCAAAGGCATTGGAAGTAATAGCTCTTCAGATCTGGCATACGGTCATGGAGGGTATACAGGGACTATGGTTTGGGTTGATCCCGAATATGATTTTGTTTATGTATTTAATTCAAATCGTGTTTGTCCATCTGCAGATAATTGGAAGATAATAAAATTAAATGTCAGAACAGAAATTGAAGAAGCTTTTTACCAGTCCTTTATTAGTTATGATAAGAAAAAAGACGATCTGGTGCAATAAATCCAGTTTTTTTGTATTTTTATAAAATAGATAATTATTAGGTTGTGAAGCTTGAAATAAAGAAAATATTATTTGTGTTGTTACCCATTTTTGTCTTAATGGCAAGTTCAGGAGTGAAGGCTCAATATCTTGAAAATGATCCTACTCCAGTACAAAGAATCTTTTGGGGAGGAAATTTAGGTCTTATGTTTGGTAGTAACACTTATATTGCAGTTGATCCTGTTGTTGGTTATCGTTTAACAAATAGAATCTCTGCAGGTGTTGGGGGAAATTATTCCTGGACAAAATCAAACTATTATAATTACACTATACAAACTTTTGGTGGGAATGTTTTTGCGTCTTACACTATAATAAAAGACCTTGGTGAAATTTTACCTTTTAACGATAATGGAGCAATATTAGCTTATGGAGAATTATCACTAATTAATATAAGCGATTATTATCAAAATTCACCTGTGTCTGGGGAGGTTTGGGCTTATACTCCTTTAGCTGGTCTAGCTTATCAATCTCCTGTAGGAAGCAGATCATATGTTTTACTTATGATTCTTTATAATTTTAATGAGAGTTCTGTTTCTCCTTATCCAAACCCGGTATTTAAAGTTTCTTTCCAGTTTTAGAAGCTAAAAAATCACTAACTCCCAATTCCGAATTCCGAACTCCGAACTCCGAATTCCGAATTCCAAATTCCGAATTCCAAATTCCGAATTCCAAACTCCGAACTCCGAACTCCGAACTCCGAACTCCGAATTCCAAATTCCAAATTCCCAACTCCGAACTCCGAATTCCAAACTCCCTTACTCTTCATTCTCAAAGTACAGCTTGTAGTAATTCATTCCGTTTGTTGCATCTACACCTTTTTCGATATAGTCTTTTTTACCATGAACGTAGATGTGGAAGTTCTTGTCAAGTTTTATTACGCTTTTAAAGAATCTGGCTTGTTTTTTTACTGCAGAATCTGAAATTTCAAACTGTTCATCCATATTTACTTCAAATTCCTGAGACGCTTCTTCTTTATATGTTTTAAAATCTTCAACAATCTCTGGATGTTCCATAACTTCTTCAGCAAACATATTTGCATCAAAAATTTCATTTTCTTTAAAATACTTTATCGACTTGTTAAGCAAATCAGCTTGATCAGCTTTTGAGATCTCATATTTTTCAGGAATAGTTTCATTTACATAGCTTTTGCAAAGAGACATTACTTTTTGTGTTTGGAAGTATTCATCTTTAAGATTTTGTACACTTAAAAAATCATCTATCCAATACATTGCCTCACTACCTTTGCTCGAATTATCAACAACTGCAACAGTGTAGCCGTCTTCTTTTTTAGTGTTAAAAATAATACATCCTTTATCTGGTTTTCGCAGGTTTATTCCATTGTCGAGTTTCAGCTGAAAGGAATCATCATTTTCGTGAATTTTAAAATAAGTGTCTTTATTTTCAGATTTAAATAATCCTATAGCATCAACATCCTCACCATCAACTTTACAATCGCGATAATATATAGTATAGAATTCGCCATCTTTTATTTTTGGATGCATGGTTTGTCGATAAAGATGCATTGCCAGATTACGACTTTGTTCGTATAATTCTTCTGGATCGTCGAAAATTTTACTGGCGTATGTGTATACTTCGTTTAGTTCAAGCTCAGATTCGTGATAAAAATGAAATAGTTCATCAAATTTGAATGCTTTAAATGTATAGTCTGTTATTGTTGAAGCAAGTTCATCGTTAATGTCTGCCTCTTTTTTTGAAAGTTTTAAATCTACGTCATTATTTTTGTTTCCTACAAAATGTATTACAAGTGATTCAAGTATTGTTGAGTTATTTCTAATTTCCATAATTCAGTTTTTATTTGAATGCCAAAATTATAATAAAATTCCGAATTCCAAATTCCGAATTCCGAATTCCGAATTCCACATTTCGAATTCCGTATTTCGCATTCCGAACTCCACATTCCGAATTCCACATTCCGAATTCCGAACTCCACATTCCCCCTGTTCATATCCAGTTAATTTAATTATTAGAAATGATGCTAATAAGTGAAACTAAAGTGTTTATTTTGTATTTATGCTAAAAGAATTGGAAATCGATGAATACATTGCTCTTAAAACACCTTTGCCTTTAATAGATGTTCGTTCGCCAGGAGAGTTTTCTAAAGGTCATATTCCAGGAGCGGTAAATATTCCTTTGTTTTCCAATGATGAGCGTGCTCATGTTGGAACAGTGTATAAGCAACAAAACAAAGAAAAGGCAATCGAATTAGGTTATAAGTATGTAAATCCTAAACTGGATAATTTTATAAAAGAAGCCAGAGAAGTAGCTCCGAATTTAAATGTTGTTGTTCATTGTTGGAGAGGAGGAATGCGTAGCCAATCATTTGCAAAACATTTAAATGATAATGGATTTAATGCTTCGATTATTAAAGGAGGATATAAGTCATTCAGAAATATAGCGTTGAATGGATTTGGTGATAATTTTAAGTTACTCGTTTTAGGAGGATATACTGGGAGCGGAAAAACACCAATACTTTTGAGATTAAAAGAGCTTGGACATCAGGTAATTGATTTGGAAGGATTAGCAAATCATAAAGGTTCTGCTTTTGGATCAATTGGGTGTTTACCTCAACCTACACCGGAGCAGTTTGAGAATGTTCTTTATTGGGAGTGGAAAGATCAGGATTTTTCTAAACCAATTTGGCTCGAAGATGAAAGTAATAATATTGGACAAGTTGCTATTCAGCGTCAATTGTTTTTAAAAATGCGAGATGCAGAATTATTATTCTTAGATATCCCAAAGGGAAAGAGAGCTTTACATTTATTAGAAGATTATGATGTTTCTCAAACTGAATTATTAGCTGAATCATTGGAAAGAATTGCTAAAAGATTGGGCGGAGAACGCACTAAAAAAGCTATGGATTATCTTAATAATAAAGACTTTTATAATGTAGCAATTATTTGTTTGGATTATTATGATAAATATTATTATAAGGGAATGAAAAAGAGAGAGCCCGAAAAGATTAAAATGATCAAATCGGATACAACTGATTGTGATGAAAATATTAAAAAAATATTAGAGGAAATATAAGATGGAAGAAAAGATTAGATTGACCCAATATAGTCATGGTGCAGGATGTGGATGCAAGATTGCTCCAGATGTATTAAGTTCAATTTTAAAAACAAATATAGCTCAGGTAGTTGATGAAAAATTATTAGTAGGTAATGATAGCAGAGACGATGCAGCGGTTTATGATACAGGTAATGGAAAAGCAATTATCAGCACAACTGACTTTTTTATGCCTATAGTTGATGATCCTTTTACTTTTGGGAAAATTGCTGCTATAAATGCTATGAGTGATGTTTATGCTATGGGTGGAAAACCCATTATGGCAATTGCAATTCTTGGTTGGCCTTTAGATAAACTCGATGTAAAATTTGCTTCGCAGGTAGTTGATGGTGGACGTCAGGCTTGTGCAGAGGCTGGAATCGTACTTGCTGGAGGTCATAGTATCGATAGTCCTGAGCCAATTTTTGGTCTAGCTGTTACAGGACAAGTAGATATTAAAAACATGAAGCAAAACAATACTGCTACCGAAAATTGTAGCTTATATTTAACAAAACCTCTGGGAGTAGGAATTTTATCCACTGCTCAAAAAAGAGGAATATTGAAAGATGAGCACAAAGTAATTGCTCCTGACTTAATGTGTAAGCTAAATTCTATAGGAGCCGAATTAAGTAAATTCAATAGCGTTAAAGCGATGACTGATGTTACAGGATTTAGCTTAATTGGTCATTTATCCGAAATGTGTGAAGGAAGTAAGCTTTCAGCTGAAATTGATTTTGATAAAGTTCCTAAAATTGATGTGCTACAAGAATATATAGATCAAAATAGTATGCCAGGTGGAACATTTACAAATTGGAAAAGTTACAGCCATGGAGTTGCTTTAGCTAAGGAAGAATATAAAAGTATCCTTTGTGATCCTCAGACTAGTGGTGGCTTATTAATAGCAGTGTCTCCAGATGGTGTTGATGAGGTAGAGGCAATCTTAAAAGAAAATAATCTATATAATCCTTCTTTCGGAAAATTAATTAAGAAGGGAGAAAATTTAATTGCTGTAAAGTAATAAAGCTTTAATTTCTAGTTGTTTAGACTAGAAAGTAAGAATGGTTTTATTGCTTTAGTCTATATTTGCATGAAATTATATATTGTAATCTGTATTGTTCCTAGTGATAAAAATGCTGTTGCAAGATTGAATATGTCATTAAATGAATTATTAGTTTGTGCATTCTCGAAGGAGCAGTGAGTTTTTTAATAAATTGAATTTATGCATTGAGTTTGTTGGCTAATAGTGGGTGTGATTTATATTAGATGTAATTTATAATAGATATTGTTTGGGTTTATTAAAAAAAACATTATTTTTGAAATGAAGTATAATATCTTCACTTTGAATTAAGTAATAAATTATTTTCTAAAAAAACATATAACTTAAGTTCAATTAGTAAATGCACTTTTTTCTCTCTTCCTGAAATGTAGCGTAGCGAAATGAAGGGAAGAGAGAAAATTCACAAAGAATTTCCTCTCTAAAGTTTAAATACTCATATTTGTCTTCGACTAAAAAGCAATTTATGAAGCATTTAAAACTAGAACAAAGGTACGCCATTAAAGCCTATTTAGAAAGTGGGAAGAAAATAAAATTTATAGCAGTACAATTATCTGTACATGAAACAACTATTCGCAGAGAATTAAAGCGCAATAGTACAAAAACAGGAAAATACAATCCTGATTATGCACAAGAACTTGCATGTGAACGCAAAGATCGATTTGTGAGCAATAGAAAATTTGATGTCAACATAAAACGTTTTATTGATGAAAAATTACTTGAAGAACAGTGGTCCCCAGAGCAAATAAAAGGATATTGCGATAAAAACAATATCGAAATGGTTAGTGTTGAACGCATTTATCAGTATATAAGAGAGGACAAGGCTCATGGAGGAGTTCTCTATAAACAATTGAGACATCAACTGAAGCATAGAAAACGACCTGTAGGAGGTGGTAAACATCAAAATATAAAAGACAAAGTTTCAATTGATGAGCGTCCAGATGTAATAAATAATAAGATGCGTTTTGGTGATTGGGAAATAGATTTAATCGTTGGTAAAGACAACAAAGGAGCAATGGTTACAATTGTTGAAAGACAAACTGCTATGATTATGATTAGAAAACTCCCTTTTGGTAAAAATGCATACGAACTGGCTAAAATTGTTATTGATATGTTACTTCCATATAAAACCAATGTGTTATCTATTACCAGTGATAATGGTAGTGAGTTTGCAATGCATAAATTGATAGCAAAAAAACTCGATTGTAAATTTTACTTCGCTCATCCCTATGCTTCCTGGGAAAGAGGACTAAGTGAATATTCAAATAAAATAATTAGACAATATATACCTAAAAAATCTTGTTTTGATGATTTTGAACCGGATTATATTAAATTTGTACAATATAAAATTAACAGAAGACCTAGAAGAAATTTAAACTTTGAAATGCCTGTGAAAGTCTTTTATGAATTGGTTGCATAAAAAAATGCATTTGGAACTTGAATCTACGTAATGCATACACACACAAAATGTTTAGTTGTTTTAAGTTTACTTATTATAGCAAACTTACCTGTTTTTTCTCAAATTAAGTTTGAGAAAGTTTTCAATCATAATTATTTGAGAAGTGATTTTGTAGGAGTTGCTTCCGGAGATATAAAGTTTCTAGATGTTGATAATGATAATGATAATGATTTATTAATAACAGGACGACCTTATGGGCTTTATCCAATAACTGAATTGCACTTAAACGATGGTAATGGAAACTTTTATAAAAATCCTGATGTGCCTTTTGCGCAGGTACAAGGTTCAAGCTTTGAAATACTTGATTATAATAATGATGGATTTGAAGATGTTTTTTTAACTGGAGTAGAACAGGTTTATGATGAAGATTATAATAGGTCTGATATTTATACATATAAATTATATAGTAATGATGGTCTAGGTAATTTTAGTGAAGTATTGATTCCTGTTTTAGATACCTTAGGACAAGGAGAAGCAAAGCTTTTAGACTTTGATAGTGATGGTGTATATGAACATTTATACACTTCTTGCATATTGGATGATTGGACTTATGAATATAAATTGTATTCAAATTTTGATAGCGAAAATGCATTTGAGGTGGAGAGTGCTATATTTGAAAGCTTAAGTACGCTTGATGGGCATTTGAGAGTTAAATTTGAAGATATTAACAATGATAATTATTCAGATTTTATTGTTTATAAATTTGGAAATAATGAGAGTGGCTATATACTTAATTATTACATTAATGATGGAAATCAAAATTTTATTGAGCCAATAATTAATCCTTTTTCTGATATTTCTGACTTGAGAGAATTAAAGTTTGTTAATGTAAATAACGATAATTATACTGATATCTTGTATGTACAAGAAGATACCATCAATATTTTTCTAAATGATACGGATGAAAGCTTTTTTGAATATTCAGAATTGATATTTGAGATTAATGGAGATTTTGTTCATGAAGCATATGGGATAGATGATGTTGATCGGATATTTTGTGGTAATGAGGATATTGATAATGATGGAGATATTGACATGATTATAAAATCGGGGGTATTTAATCAAGATAGTTCTGGATACTATTACTTTATTTGTTTGAACAATGGGTTAGGGAGTTTTACTATGAATAATGAAGCAGTATTTAACCTTTCAAATAAGTTAGTGTTAGAAGATATTGATGAAGATGGTTTAGTCGATGTGTTTTCTCTCGGTGAATTAGGAGAAAATGGGACTAAATTTTATGAAAATCTTGGAAATTGTCAGTTTTATGGAAGTGAAAATAATGAATTCATTGGAGTGAATTATAGCGCAGTAGATTTTATAGATACAGATAATGACGGGGATAAGGACATGATTATAACTGGATATATAAGCAATTCAACAGAACAAAGAGCAACATTTTATTACATAAATGATGGCGAAGAAAATTTTTCTCAACAAATAACAAATGTTTTTGAAAATATTAGCAGTGCTAGATTTGATGTTGCAGATATTAATGGAAATGGATTTTATGATATAATACTAACAGGAGAGAATAATCTAAATAGTACAGGCTCTGGTTATGAGCGAAACTTAGTAACAAAATTGTATTTAAATGATGAAAATGGGAGTTTTTATGAAGATGTAAGTAATAGCTTTGAAACCGTGAGTATTGGAGCAGTGTCTTTTGTTGATGTTAATGGTGATAATGATAAAGATTTATTTGTCTTTGGGGAAAATATTGAAGGCCAATATTGTGCGAATCTATATTTAAATGATGGGATTGGGAATTTTACAGAAGATAATTATAATGATTTTGAAGCCTTGGTAATCTCTTCAATTGCATATGCTGATGTGGATGGGGATAATGACAATGATTTTTTTATTTGTGGAATGGATAGTACAGAACAATTATTGTCAATACTTTACATTAATGATGGTCAAGGAGTTTTTAGTGAATCTGAAAATGTTTTCCCTGGTGTATTTTATTCATCTGCTACTTTTGGAGATGTTGATAATGATAGTGATGTGGATTTGATTTTTATAGGAGCAATAGATGATGATTTAACAGGTTTAACAAAATTATTTATAAATGATGGATATGGGAATTTTACAGAAGGGCAATCAGAAGTTTTTGCTCCAATTGCAGCTGGTGATGCAAAATTAGTAGATGTTGATAATAATGGATCATTAGATTTAATCTTATCTGGAGTATCAGATGGAGATAATTATTTTGTCGATACTTATATGTATTTAAATGATGGCTATGGTAACTTTAGCGTGATAGAAAATGATAATTTAATTGATGCTGGGGGAACTTCAATTGGAGTTGGAGACTTTAATAATGATACATTTATTGATTTATATATTACAGGAATGGAATTTGAAACAGAAATGTTATATAGTAATTTATATTCAAATAATGGTATAGGATATTTTACCAACCTGTTGGATAACGGTTTGGAAGGAGTGTTGAATTTTGGAGCTGGAATACGAGTTTTTGATTTTGATAATGACAATTTATTGGATGTTTTCATAGCAGGGGACAATCAACATAACAATCCTTCTGCTACTCTATTTAAAAATATCACCCAAATTATTCCAGTAGAGCTAGTATACGATTATGCAACAATTACTCCATGTAGTAGTAATGTATCTAATGATGGAAGAATAAAAGTTGGAGTACAGGGAGGAGAACCACCATATGTGTATGAGTGGTCATTTGCTTCACAGAATTCTAATGTTCTCAGTAATTTGTCTGTTGGACAATACTCTTGTACTGTAACAGATAATAATAGTAACACAATCTCGCAAACTTTTGAGATTGATACTGAAACATATGTTAGCCAATTTACAGAATATATTAGTTCATGTAATACTTTTACAAGTGCCGAAATTGTAGATTATTATATTTATAATGAGTATATCGTTGCTGTTTGGGAAGTTGCAGTAAACGAAACAGAATCAGAAACTTATACTGTGTTTTATAATAATACCAATCTGCTGGTAGAAGGAGAATACTTATTAACTCTAAATTTCTTATGCGATCAGACTAAATCAGAAATAGCAACATTTTCACAATTAGTACATATAACACAAGAGATGATTAATGTTGAGAAGATTGACAATTTAAACATTTCTATATATCCAAACCCTGCAAGTATATCTATTCATTTATCTATTGATAATTATAGTGATTTTGCTAAGATTGTCTTAATAAATACTTCAGGTCAAACAGTATTTGCATTAAATCAAATTGAAAACGATAATGTTTTGAATGTGAGTAACTTAAAACAAGGAATGTACTTTGTTGTGTTGACAAAGAATGATGGAAGTAGAATTGTGAGAAAGGTGATTAGAAATTAATTTTATGAAATGATATAGAGTTTATGTGTTATAAGTGTTTGGTATTCAGAAAAATATAGGGTGTTTTTAAACCAAATATGATAGTGATTTGTTATACTTAAGCAAAGAACCATAATAATTTACTGTCATGAAAAAAGAACCTAACATATTAGCAAGAGATAAGTCAAAGAAGAAAATTTCTGGATTTATGATTACCACACTTTTGATTTATGCTGTTTTTTGTTTTGCATTACTATTTGTAAAAGCAACAACAAATTTTTCAACAGATACTGAAGTTATTGAGTTTGCTCATCCTTTTGACGTGATATTACTATTTACCTTTATAATTTGGGGAGCAATGATTGTGTTAGCTGTGTTAACTAATAGAAAAATAATTCTGTTGATTAGGCGAATTGCGTGGGTTAATATTTATGTATCAATATTTGTTGCTTGCTTTTATTTATTACCATGTTTATATGGTAATTCTGAAATTTTAAGTCTAAAAGAAAAATTATTTGATTTGTTTTTCTGCCCTTCTTTTAACCTTACCTCCTGGCTTAATATTTTTGCAGTAATTGCTATCAGCCTATTAATGCTTATGAGTTCAAGCATGGGAAAAAGGGTGTTAAGGAGAAAAGAATTGAAAACAGAATAGTGCAATTATTAATTATTAATCTGGAAGTAATAATTTGAGATGTTTGTTAAAACCGTAAGTTTTCAGTACATTTGAGGATAGTTATACGTTGAATAACTATCCCAAATCTTATGTTATTATTTTATCAACCGAAATCAAAACAAAACTAATGAATATAAATCTTGCTGTACTAATTGATGGAGATAATGTGCCATCTGCTTATATTAAAGAGATGATGGAAGAAATTGCCAAATATGGTAATCCAACAATTAAACGAATTTATGGCGATTGGACAAAACCAAATTTGTCTAAATGGAAAGGTATCCTTTTAGAGAATGCAATTACACCTATTCAACAATATGGTTATACTACTGGTAAAAATGCAACAGATTCAGCAATGATTATAGATGCTATGGATATTTTATATTCGGAGAAAGTAAATGGATTTTGTTTAGTATCCAGTGATAGCGATTTTACTAGATTAGCGACTCGATTGCGTGAAGCTGGTATGCAGGTAATTGGTATAGGAGAAAAAAAGACCCCTAATCCTTTTATTGTAGCTTGTGATAAATTTATTTATTTGGAAATTCTGAAAACAAAATCTAAAGAAAAGGAATCTGAGAAAGAAACAGATAAAGATACATTTGATAAAATTACTCCTAAAGAAATTAAACTTATTGCTACAACAATAAACGACTTGTCTGATGATGATGGTTGGGCATTTTTAGGTGATGTTGGTGGATTATTACAAAAGAAACAACCTAATTTTGATCCTAGAAATTATGGTTTTCAAAAATTGTCGCTTTTAATAAATTCAATTGGTAGGTTTGAGATAGATGAAAGAGAAAGTCATAAGGGTAAATCAAAATTGATTTTTGTGAAGAATAAAGAAAAACGCAATAGTCGTTCTAAAAAGTAATTATTCTCTTTCCACAACAATGAATTTCTTACTAATTTTATTCCCCTTATCATCCATTAAATTTAAGGTGTATGAACCTGCAGGGAGTTTAAAACCCATGTCGTGAAAATCTTGAGTATAACCATGGTATTTTGTGTCGATATACCAATATATTTTGGCATTATCGTCACGATGAGCTACTTTAAATACGGCAGGAAGAGTGTCTCCAGATAATTCTACAGGAATTAATACTCTAGATAGTTGACTAGGATAAACTAATTCCATAACTTCTTTTGATTGTGTTGACTCTGGTTCACAGCCTGCTAAATATGTAGGTAAAGTTTGATACCATGAATTGTAGCTTTTGTAGTAAGCTTCCATTATTGGAGGAAGCACAAACCAGTCTTTTTGTATCATCTGATCTACAGGGTAACAGTTTGAGTTTACTCTATAATTCCCACTTTGATCCAGATTGATAATTTTATGATATGGGCATGAACTAGAGTTAATACCTGTTGTAGGAATCCAGATTGAATCAATATCATGGCAATTGGGACTTGCGATATGTCCACTTTGCTTACAAACAGGAATTTGAATCATTTCATCGTAAGGTACTGGAAACCATGATTTATAATCAGGAATGATATTGAGTATTTCAAAAAGAACAGGTGCTGCAACAGATAAACCTACAATGCCTGCTCGTCCTTCACCAGTAGCATTTCCAACCCAAACCCCAACAATATAGTCTGGTGTTACAGCAACCGACCATGCATCTTTAAAATTAAAACTAGTTCCGGTTTTCCATGCAACTTTTTGCTTTGAGTTAAATTTTCGCCACATTTTTTCCTGCCCAGGTCTATTTACAGATGTCATAGCTTCAAATGTCCACCAAATCGATGAGGCAGATAGGAAGCTGGTTTCTTTTACTTGTCCTTTTGGAATATTATTAAGTTGCTCAAAAGTGTAAACTGCATCGTGATAATCAGAAGTGTTGTATCTGGAATTGCTAATTGTGTAATGCTTTAAACTTCTTGCCATTGATGAATAGGCTGAACAAATATCCCATAAGCTAGATTCTGCGCCACCTAAAATAAGAGATAATCCGTAATGATCAGAACTTTTGTCGATTGTGTCAAATCCTAGGCTTTTTAAAATATATAGAAATCTAACAATCCTAAAGTCTTTTAACATGTATACAAAAGGGACATTAAGAGAACGAGCCAGACACTCATCAGCAGGAACTGCACCATCAAAATTTCTGTCAAAATTTTCTGGAGAAAAACTTCCCATCTTTGTTGGAATATCTTTTAGCAAAGTTTTTGGTAAAAGATCCCCATCAGTAAGCATTGCAGAATATAGAAATGGTTTGAGAATGCTGCCAGTACTTCTTTGAGCTTTAACCATATCTATAGCTTTTTCAGGAATATTTGATCTTATATCTCCATTTCCAATGTATGCTTTAACTGCTCCTGTCTCAACATCAAGGATTAAGCATGCTATATTGTTTATTTCATTTTGAGAATATCTTTCGTTAAATCTATGAATGATGTTGTTAGCTTGTTTTTGTAAATCAATGTTAATTGTTGTGATAACTTTTGAATTCTTCCCTTGATGTTCTGAGGCAACTCTCTCAACCATGTGATATGAATGCATAGGATAGGGACTTGGATGTTCTGGTATTGGTTCCTCTAATGCTAGTTCAAGCTCTGTATCTGTAATGCTCCCTTGTTTATAAAGTAATTGTAATAATTTATCACGCTTGGATTTAAGAAAATCTCGATTCTTGGCTGTGTTAATAAATGTCGGAGAGTTTGGTAAAACAGCTAACATTGCATTCTCTGCCCAAGATAGTTGGTCGGGACTACGACCAAAATATCTCCATGCTGCAGCCTCAATCCCTACTATGTTTCCTCCAAAAGGTGCATGCGAAGCATATAAGTTTATAATTTCTTTTTTTGATAAACTTAATTCTAGTCTTGTAGCAAGAAATATTTCAATCCCTTTTTCGAAAAATGTACGTGATTTACCTTTTCTTGATAGCCTGATAACCTGCATTGTAATCGTAGAGCCTCCGCTAACAACTTTTCTTTGCGAGAGGTTTAGTCTTACAGCACGTGCCATTGCAAAAGGGTCAACTCCGAGATGCTTGTAAAATCTTTTGTCTTCGAAAGTGAGAATGCATGTTTCAAATTTGTTACTAACAATATCTGTTTCAGGAAAACGCCATTGCCCATCATCAGAAATTCTTACACCTAATAAATTCCCATTTTCGTCAAGAACGACTGTAGAGTAAGGATCATCAAATAGTGGATTTGGTAAACAGAAAGCAAATAAAACAATAATTGATACCCAAAAACTAATACAAATAGAAAGAATAATTCGAGCCTTATTTCTGAGATTCATTTTCATCAAATCAAAAATACAACTAAACTAGAAATAAACAATAGATATATTTTAATATTCAAATTTTGAAAATTACTTTACATCTATTTCAAAGAATCAATTGATAGAGTGCTTTTAACGTTGTTAGACTGATAAATGTTGTGTTTTTAATAATTGAGTTTATTTACTTTGTTGTTGCGTTGTTTTTTTTTATTTTTATTAGGACATGACAAAAAACATTATTTTGAGTTCAAAAATATAGTTAATTTATTCTAAAACCCTGTAAGGGTTTAATGTTTGTAACCCCAGACAAGAATTTATTCGCAGTCCAGGGATTGCAAAATCAAAGAATAATATTTTTGGCTTATATCTTTGCAATAACCGAGCTACGAAGGTTTGCAAAGATTATGACAAAAATTTTGTCATGTACTAAGATTATTTTTATAATTAATTTATATTAAAAACTAAGTTTTAAAATATAAATTGTAATTTGTCGTTTATTACTGTAATCAATTTATGCAAAAGCGTTTTTTTATTAGCATATTAGTATTTCTGGTTTTAATCAGTATTAAGAGCCTGTCTCAAGAAATTGTAATTAATGAATTTATGTCATCAAATTATGAATTTGTTTTTGACCAAGAAGGAGATGATTGCGACTGGATAGAAATATATAACAATTCGGAAGATACCATAAGTCTTGAAAATTACTATTTGTCTGATAATTATGAAAAGCTAGACAAATGGAGGTTTCCAAATGTAAATATTCAACCAGATAGTTATCTTGTGGTATTTGCATCAGGAAAAGATACTGTGTTTTCAGAAACTGAGATTCATACGAGTTTTTCAATAAGTACTACTGGAGAGTATTTATATTTATTTGACGGAGTAAATATAGTTCATAGTCTTGAGTCTGTATTTTTAGAACAAAACCAGTCTTATGGTTTACTTTCAGACGGTGGGGACGAAAAAGCTATGTTTGAGGTCCCAAGTCCGGGAGGTTCTAATGAGTTAATTGAAGTCGAAAAGGTTATTTTTTCTCAGATTGGAGGTATTTATGATACTTGTTTTTCTTTGTATTTAAATAAATTGGAAGATGAGAATATTATTAGGTATACTATTGATGGCAGTATTCCTTTAGCAAGTTCACCAGAGTGTCCTGATAGTTTGTTTATAAATAGTAATTTATGTTCCCCGATTGATATTTATAAAATTCAGGTGTCACCCCAAGATTTACAATTTATTCCGAAAGTAGATATTCCGAAAGCTGTAGTAGTTAGAGCTGCATGCTTCGATTCACTCGGAAATAGAGTGTCGAAGGTATCAACTAATACTTATTTTATTAGAGAAATGGGAATTGATCATTTTGAGTTACCGATTCTTTCTTTAAACTCAGATTATAATGGTCTTTTTGATGATACAATTGGGATTTTTGTTCCTGGAATTTATTATGACGGAAACGAGAGAACAGGAAATTATTATCAAAAGGGAGATTCTTGGGAAAGGGAAGCTCATGTTGAATTTTATGAGTCAGATAATAGCTGTGCTTTTAATCAGACAGTTGGTTTGAGGATACATGGTGATAAAGGACGCAGATATCCACAGAAAACACTTAGAATATATGCAAGGAGCAGCTATGGTAAATCTCAGTTTTATTATTCGTTGTTTTCGAAAACAGGAAATTCTGAATATAAAAGATTAATCTTAAAGCCATTTTCTTCTTCTTGGTCAGAACAGGGAGTTGAAGATTATTTAGCCAATTGTATAGCAGATAATATGGACGTTGACCATCCAAAATCACGACCAATTATTTTATATTTGAATGGAGAATATTGGGGAGTGTATTTTATTATGGAAAGAGCTGATGAGTATTACTTTTCTGATAAATATAATATCGATAAGGATAGTATTTACATTGTTGAAGACTGGTCAGGAAATACTTCAAATGGGAATTGTGCTGAGTTTGTTGAAATTTATAATTATATTAAGGATAACGACTTGTCTGTGAATTCAAATTATTATCATGTTACTCAGAAAATTGATATTAATAGTTTTATTGATTATCAGCTTTTGCAAATATTTGTTGATAATTATGATTGGCCTGCAAATAATATGAAATGCTGGAAATCTACATGTGACAACAGTAAGTGGCGATGGATATTTTACGATGGCGATGCAGGTTTTAGAGAAGTTGATCATAATATGTTTGAACATGCACAAAATACTTCAGATGAAGGTTGGCCAACTAATGAATCATCAACTTTAATTTTTCGAAAGCTTTTAGAAAATAATACATTCCGATTTAAGTTTTCTTCCAGATTAGAGTATTTGTTAAATAATAATTTTAAATATGGCGAAACAACAAAATATATATATGATTTAAATAATGTTCTTACAGAAGAGGTAAGTCCTCAATCTGACAGGTTTGGAATTCCTGAGGATTTTAAGTCATGGTATGATGGATACTATGACTTAGATGATTTTTTAGTATATCGCCCCTGCACGATTTATAATCACTTTAAGACACTTGCCAGTTTCGATTTAGAAGTTACTGCTTGTCATAATGATATTCCAGAAATTTATAGTATAGAGGCATACCCAAATCCGAGTAATGGAAATTTTAATTTGAATCTTGATGTAGAATATAGTGTTCCAATTATTGTTTCATTAGTTAATTGTCTGGGGCAGAAAATTATACTATATCATGACTTTATTGTCGAAGGAGAATCCACTTTATTTTTCGAAAATTTAGATGTTAAGCCTGGTTTGTATATTATTGGTATTTTTATCAATGGAGAATATTTCTCAGATAAATTGTATATCCAAAAATAATCTCTTTTAACCTTTCTTTAAGTCAAATATCTTCGATAATTCAAGAATAGTATTATTTTTGTGTAAATAAATGCCTGTATGTACAGTAGAGAAGAAGCTGCGAATATAAGAAAAGAGTTCTGGATAGCATTCGATGCATATTCCAGAAAGTTTATTGGAGCAAAGAGAAAATGGATAACATACAATACTGGAATCAAAGATATTGTTCTTAAATTTGATGTTAATAGAGATGAGGCAAAAGTGCTTTTGTTGGTCGAACATCGCAGCGAGAACAAACGTTTCGATATTTTTGTCAGAATTAAAGATTACGAAATGCTGTACGAAGATGCCTTGGGTGAAGGTTGGATATGGGAAGATCAATATCTAACTGATAGCGGTAAAGAAGTTTGTGCAATATACAAGCAATTGGATGATGTTAACATTTACAACAAAAATCATTGGACAGATATTTTTGAATTCTTTGGCATTGAAATGATGAAAATTGAAGCTGCATTTGTAGAATTTAAACCATTAATTAAAGATTATATAAATACAAATTACTAAATTTCGAAATAATCATATACAAATAAAAAACAATAAAGCTATGAGTAAAAACAGCAGTTTAAAAAACAATTTGTTAGTTCTGGTTATGAGCAGAGCTTTTGCAATGTTTAGTCTGGTATTATGTTTCCTAATTTTCGTTCCAGATGTCGTAAATGCACAAAAGGAAATTATTGTAGAAGATCTTTATAATAAAGGAACATTTCGAACAAATGGAGTCTATGGCATTGTGTCAATGGAGGACGGCGCTCATTATACAAACCTAAATATGTCAAGAAGTGCTATCATTAAATATAATTATGAAACTGGTGAAGAGGTAGAGACAATATTTAAGGCTGCTGATTTCAAAAATGAATTATTTAATTGGATTCTCGATTATCAGTTTAGTGCAGATGAGTCTAAACTTTTGATTAGTGTTCAGTACGAACCAATTTATAGACATTCTTTTAAGGCTGAATATTTTATTTATGATATTGAAGCAAAAACTTTAACTCAATTGTCAGAAAATGGGAAACAGCAACTTGCATCATTCTCTCCTGATGGGTCAAAAATTGCTTTTGTTCGTGAAAATAATATTTATGTAAAAGATATTGCTGTTGCTAATGCAGAAGAAGTTCAGCTTACGACAGATGGGAAATGGAATCATATTATTAATGGAGCTCCAGATTGGGTTTACGAAGAAGAATTTAGCTACAATAAAGCTTACGACTGGTCAGCAGATAGTAAAAGAATTGCATTTCTAAAAACTGACGAGTCTAATGTTAAAATGTTTAGCATGGCAAAATATGGTGAATTATATCCTGTGAATTACGAATATAAGTATCCTAAAGCAGGCGAAGAGAATTCCAAAGTTAGTCTTCATATTGTTGATGTTACTTCAGGTAAAATCATAGAAGCTAAAATGGATAATCTGGATGATATGTATATTCCACGTTTGAAATTTACAAAAGATCCAAATGTTCTTGCTGCTGTAAAAATGAATCGTCTTCAAAATAAGTACGAATTGTTCTTAGTTAATGCAGAAAATGGCTCATCAAAAATAGTTTTAACATTAACAGACCCCAAATATATTGAGATAAATGACGATTTAACTTTCCTTGATGATAAGGAACATTTTGTTTTATCTCATGAGACAAGTGGCTTTAGACATCTTTATCTTTATGATATGAATGGTAAAGAGGTTAAGCAAATTACATCAGGAGATTGGGAACTTACATCTTTTTATGGAATTGATGAGGAAAAAGGTATTGCTTATTTTCAGGCAGCAAAAGTGTCTCCATTAGATCGTGAAGTGTATTCTGTTAAATTAGATGGAAGTGACATTAAACCTCTCACAACAGTTGCAGGAACAAATGATGCAGAATTTAGTAATGGAATGAAGTATTTTATCAATGTTTTTAGTGATGCAAATACTCCTCCTGTAACAACTCTTTGTGATAATACTGGAAAAGAAATCAGAGAGTTAATGTCTAATAAGTCTTTAGAAACTAAGGTTGCCGAAGAGTATGAGTTTACTAAAAAAGAGTTCTTTACATTTACTACTTCCGAAGGTGTTGAATTAAACGGATGGATGATTAAACCTGCAAAATTTAAAAAAGGAAAGAAGCATCCGGTAATGATGTATGTTTATGGTGGCCCTGGATCACAAACTGTAACAAACTCTTGGGACAGAGATATGGGATGGTGGCAATTACTTGCTCAAAAAGGTTATATTATTGTTTCTGTTGATAACCGTGGAACTGGAGCTAGAGGTAAAGAATTTAGACAAGTTACTTACGAACAGCTTGGGAAATACGAAGTGTTAGACCAAATTGAAGCTGCAAAATATTTAGGAAATCAAAAATATGTAGATGCTGAAAGAATAGGTATTTTTGGATGGTCTTATGGTGGTTATATGTCATCTTTATGTCTTACAATTGGATCAAAATGGTTTAAATTAGGTATTGCTGTTGCTCCTGTTACAAATTGGAGATACTATGATTCTGTTTACACAGAAAGATATAATGGTTTACCTCAGGATAATGCAAAAGGGTATGATGATAACTCTCCAATAAATCATGCAAAAGAAATGAGTGGTAATTTCTTAATGATTCACGGTACTGCAGATGATAATGTTCATTTTCAAAATTCAGTAGATTTTATTACAAAACTTATCGATGCTGATGTAGATTTTGAAACAATGTATTATCCAAATAAAGATCATAGTATTTATGGCGGTAATACAAGAAATCATCTTTATAAAAAAATGACGAATTATATCTTAGAAAATTTATAAAATTTTATTCCGGAAAATCAAGCCGGAAATATTTAAATCCTTAACTAACGGTTTACATTAAGCCCTCATTTTTATGAGGGCTTTTTTATTTTGATAAGTTTTTTTGGAGTTTTAATATATAAAAACTAAATTTGTTAATGTTATTTCTTGTAAAATATACTCAATTATGAAACAACTTTTAATTTTATCATGCTTTGTTATTGCTTTAAGCTTTTCAATATCAGCTCAGGAAACAATCTCTACATCTGGTGGTGAAGCTACAGGAGCAGGAGGAACAGCTAGTTATACAGTAGGACAGATTTTTTATCAAACACATTCTGGAGACAATGGCTCTGTAGCAGAGGGCGTACAGCAACCATTTGAGATATCTGTTGTTGCAGACATTGAGTCAGAGTCTGAAATCTACTTGTCTATAGAAGCATACCCTAATCCAACAACAGATTTTTTAACTCTTGCTATTATTGACAATGAGTTGTCAGGTCTTTCTTATCAATTATATGATATGCAAGGAAGAGTTCTGAAAACTCAAGAAATAGTTAATGCAGAAACTAAAATTGATGTTAAAAAATTACAACCAGCTACTTATTTTGTAAAAGTATTGCAAAATAATAATGAAGTTAAAGTATTTAAGGTAATAAAGAGGTAGTTTGTTTATAATTTTTTAACGCAAACTAATCTTTTTTTGAAAATAGACGTATATGGTATTTTAAAATAAACCAAAATTTTGGTGCTTTTTAATACTGATTTAAGCATAAAGAGTATTTAAATATTAATTAAAATTTAATAATCATGAAAAGAGTTTTTACTATTACTTTATTATTGCTTGGCTTTATGAGTTTTGTTTTTCATATTGCTAAAGCTCAAGTTGTTTATTCAGAAGACTTTGAGTCTTTAAATGTTGGAGAAGGAATATCTCTACAAGTTCCTGCTAATTGGACAACATGGAATGATAGTCCAGGAACTGGAGAGGACCCTTTAGTCTCAGATGCTTTCGCTAATGGGGGTACAAAGTCGCTAGTTGTTGATGCAACTATTAATGATGTTGTAATGACAGTTGGAGATTTAACTGAAAATAGGTATAAAATGGAATTCTATCTGTATATACCATCAAATAGATGTGCATTTTATTCTCCTATGCAAGAATTTGATGCAGCACAATCTATATATACTAATGGTTGTCAGGTTTTCTTTAATAATGGAGAGGGGACGATTGATGCTTCTGGAGTTGAAGATGTGACTGAGTTTACATTTAATCATGATGAGTGGTTACATATTGAAAATTATTTTGATTTAGATAATGACATAATTGAGCTATATATAAATGATGAATTGATTCATATTGGTGCCTGGAGCCCTGGTCCTAGTAGCACTAGTTCTGCTCATAATACTTTGCAAGGTTTTGATATTTATGGTTGGGATGGAGGAACACCTGAATTCTATCTTGATGATATCGTTTTTCAACAAGTAGCTGTTGTTGACCCTGCACAAAATCTAAGTTTAGCAATACAAAATCAGTTTAATATTGAACTTACATGGGAAGCACCTGTTTCTGGAACTCCTGATTCATATTTAGTTTATAGAGATAATGAATTAATTGCAACCATTGCTGATGCTTTGACGTATTTAGATGAACATTTATATCCCGAAACTTATGAGTATTTTGTAATGGCTTATTATGGTGAAACTATTGGGAATTCTGTTCCTTCAAATACTGAGTCAATTGAGATAGAAGGAGGTGTTCAAAGACAGTTTGCATTATTAGAAATATTTACCGGAACAGAATGCGATGATGCAAAATGGTTGGTTTATTCAACAAATCTGTTAGAGAGTGCAGGTCTTAATTACATTCAGTTAAATTATGTACAGGATGCAGGTTTTTCTGTTGATGGAATTTCAGATATAGTAGATATTTATACTCCTGTATTTGATGAAGATGAAGATGAGTCTTTACTTTGCCCAAGCTCAATTGTTAATGGTAAGTGGGGAATGGAAGGTTATATAGGTAATATGGCTGATCAAAAGAATTATTATGCTGACAATATTACTGAGGCATTAAGTGTTTCAACACTCTATACAATTTCCAATATATCAACTGACCTTCTTGATGTAACAGTTGATGTTGAAGAACTCGTGCCATTTTTTGACGATGAAATATCTATAAAAGCAATTGTAGTAGAAAATGAAGTAGAATATTCTTGGCAGGGGCAATCAGAATTAAATTATCTTGTTAGACAAATTCAGTCTCAAACACTTGATTTTTCTGGAAATAGTGTTCAAACTAAGTCGTTTACTTTAAGCTTAGATAATGTTTTTTCTGTTTCAAATTGCTATCTAGTTTTTTATGTTCAAAATATGGGAAGCCTGGAAATTATGGAAGGAACTTTTATTCCTTTAGATTATCTTGTTGGCATAGATAACGTTGAAAAACAACTTAGTAGTGCTGTTTATCCAAATCCTGCAGAAGATATTGTAAGTGTTAAGGCATCTGAAGATATTGAATCACTTGAAATTATTAATATTACTGGACAAGTTGTAGATAATATTCAGGTTAATTCTGTGCAGAAAACAGTTGATTTATCAAAATATGAAGCTGGGGTATATTTTGTTAAAGTTTATATGGAAAATAATGTCGACTTACATAAGTTGATCGTTAGATAATGTAATTAAAGAAAAATTAAGTATTTTTTATTCATTTACAATTTTGAGTGGTAAATAATATTTAAATTAAGGAGTAATAAAACATGTTGCTGTAATCTATATGTATTGCAGTAGCATGTTTTTTTTATACAATCATGTGAAGTAATATATTTAGTTATATTGTTCCACAACAACCATCTTTTTTTCCAATTCTTTCAAAAAAATGACGTTTTGTTCATTTTTTACAACTTTCATTTCTTCTAAAATCACAAATACAATCGCCCAAAAGACATATTTTTATTCAATAAGGGCGTTTTCTACATATATAGCACATTTTTTTACACGTATAACTTGTTTCCCAAAATCTTACAAAACAACTGACATTATTGAGTTTCATGTTAATACTAATTCATTACTTAAGATATTTTTGTGAAATAATTACATAATTATGTTACAACTTGTTAATATATTACTACATTTATACTCAATAAACCATTTGGTATATAGCATTATTTTTATAACATCAAAAAACCATAAACATGAAAAACAATTACAAAAAAATCGTGCTACTAGCATTAGTATTTGCTATGGCAATTACCGGGATTCGTTCCCAGACAGTAACTTACAACCTTGTAACAAGTTCTGATACTGTTTTTAAATATTAACAGATTAAATGGATATCCCTGTACCAGACTGGAATTAAACGGATTAGTAACTCATAACAGCGACAGTTCGGTGGTGCGTGTACTTATGACCGACAATCACGGCATTGAACGCCTGGTATTTGAAAGCTACCCGCTTATATGTTCCGGTATGATAGACACACTGGTAAATACCTGCGAAGAAACAAAGTATATGGCTTATGGTCTAAAAGCAATGTCCTTAAGCATTTATATTAAAGATGCCGAAATAGACTTAAACGATATAGTTTTAAGAAACAAAATTTATAAAGATCAGGAACAAGAAGCCGAAAGCCATAAAATTGATGTAGAAACAGCCAAAGTTGCTCAGATGAATCAAAATCTTATAACCAGAGAGATGCTCTGGCGTGCTAAATTTAATAATGATTGTTTACAGAACTTTTCAGTAAAAGCAAATACTTGGGGAGCATACGATTATAACTCTGAAGGATATGAATATTATAGTGGTGGATATTATTCCGAATATTCAAAAGATTCATATTACAGAAGTACCAGAGAGCAAAATTTTTCACCGGACGAAACATTTTATGCTAACACTTCGTCTTTTGACTGGCGCGAAAAACATAATGCTCATTTAGCAACATCGTCATACTTTGATGGAAACCCGGATTCTACCACAGTATGGTATCCTGGAGATATTTCGGATATAATAAATGAACAGGGAAACGGCTGGCTTACGTCTGTAAAGCAGCAAACTGTTGGTGCAGGTAATTGCCCAAACGGATGTTACATATTTGGAACAACAGCAGCGGCAGAAGGCTGCTTAAACCTGCTTACCAACCAACATCTGGATTATGATATATCAGAGCAACACTTTATGGAATGTAATGCAAGCTATAACAATAATTATACATGTTATAGCGGAGGAAGTGTAGTAGAGCATTTATTTTATAACGGATACTGTTTTGTTGATGAAACAACATTTCCATGGTTAGATTCGATGAATATTGTTAATCCAACCTGCCAACCAACTGGTTCTGCTATTTTTTCAGTGAAATTTGACACTGTTTTTTTTGTAACTGCAAATAAACGAAATCTAATGACTTATGGTCCTATTCCTACAAAACCTAGATTTGGGCATATGGCTGCATTAGTAGGGTTCAAAAGAGTAATGGCAGGAGATACACTCAGGACAAATAATGGGTGGGGTATTACATTGCCTGATGGTAGCTCAGTTTCTGATACACTTATAATCCCTGAAGACCATCCTTATGTTGGGCGTACAGCATGGACATTTAAAGAATCTCGCAGCATATTAGCACTTGAATCCGGATATATTACAAAACTTGCCGAAAACGATGGGCTGCCATATGGGGGAGGCGGTAAGACATTTAATGGTTATGTCATAAACTGCCAGACAGGAGATACAATAGAACCTGCTTATCATGATTACGATGGCGACGGTTACTGGAACTGGGGAACAGGTCCAAAACCTGCCGCATGTCCGGGACCCGATTTAGAAGATTGTAACGATGACGATCCACTCAGACTTTATTATGACGACAGAATGTTTTGTACTTACGATTGTGATTCTGTTCAACAGTTAACATCAGATGTTCCTGTTTATATTAATAGCGACACAACAATGTATGGAGGAATATTAACAAGACCAATTATTGTAAATGGATATGCAACGCTTACAATGAAAGGTGAGTTCCAGTGTACTCCAAATGTTTATATACAGGCAGAAATAAATGCTTCAATATCTCTTAAATCATCGCTGTTCTTTTCGGTTTGTGGCACCGACTGGATAGGTTTTAAACTAAAAGCAAACCAAGACCCTGCAGATAGCCTGCCAATAGGAAGAGCGTATATTGGAGTCAGAAACTCTGTTATTTCAAATGCCCAATGTGCAATAGATGGTGACTCTTACGCACTGATATATGCAAATAAATCAGACTTTATTAATAACAAATGCGATGTTTACCTGCATCCACACGTATATTCATCATATTACACCTCTGTTTCAAATCATAACCAATCTAAATTTTACCAATGTAATTTTTTAACTGACTCAAAAAGACATGCCGATACCTGTATAGCACATATAAAGCTTGATTACACAAAATCTGTAGAGGTTGACAATTGCCTGTTCGAAGATGCAGGTGTTGATAACCGTGTTTTTTATCATAAAAACAGAATAGGAGCAGATTTGTATAGCGCAGGCATTACATTTACTGACAATAAGTGTGAAAACCTAAGTTGTGCCGTAAAAACAGTTAACAGCCTTTATATTCCTGTAGAGATAAAAAACGACAGTATCTTTAATTGCCATTTTGCTATATATATGTCGGCAACACATGGGCAGGAAGTTACCGGTAACTATATTGAGTTCCCTAATGTTGACTCTACAGCATCAGAAATTTTACCTTATGGTATTTACCTTGACTATTGCCACGATTTCCAGGTAGAAAATAATTATATTTACGCAAATACACTCAGACTTAATAACTTTAGCTTTACTCCACTTGCTTGTGGAATAATTGCAAACGATTGCTTTAGCAACGACGAAGAAATTTACCGAAATAAGTTTAGAGGTCTGGCTGTGGGTACTGAAGCTATTGGCTTAAATAAAGATGCTATTTATGATGAACAAGGCTTAAAAATAAATTGTAACGATTTTGGTCAAAACGATAACGATATTTTTATAACAAACGACCTTACAAATCCTTATCCTCCCGGCGAAGTTGGTATTGCTTATAATCAGGGGTCTTTAAATGACCCATCAGGTAACCTGTTTACATGCGATATGGATTTTACAAAAGTATATATCATTGGTGGCAATGAAGTATATAGCCTGCTATACTCCGACTTTGCAAACTACCTTAACGATGCCGACCATTTAAATTATTACCACCACGATACTACAGAAACAAATGAAGTATACCCCGACTCTGTGTATAATGTGACAAGGATTGAAACAAGCAGTGTATTAAATAGTAATAGTTGTCCAGACCGCACAATAGACACCACAGGCGGAGGTCCCGGCATTGGTCTTTTAATGTCTGTTGGTTCCGATATAGGGGATATAGATAATACTCTTAACGGGCTTGTCGATGGTGGAAATACCACTCTTACTGTAGCTGAAATTGTGCTTGCCAACGATAATACAGCATGGCAAACTTATCTCGACCTTATGGATAAATCGCCTTATCTTAGCAATGAATCTTTAAAAGAAGTTGCCAAAAAAGAAGACGGGCTTACAGCTCCTATGGTACGCGATGTACTTGTAGCCAATCCTCAGGCAGCCAAAAGCCCTGAAGTTAAAATTCTGCTTGACGAAAGAATTGACGAATTGCCCGATTATATGATAGAACAGATAGAAGCAGGAATAACAGAAATTTCGCCAAAAGAGTATCTCGAAGCACAAAAAGCAAGTCTGAAAAAAGAATATGCCGTGATAAACTCTAAAATATTACGAGAGTATTTAAGAGAACCCGAGGTATATTCTGATACTGATATCGAAAACCTGCTTAATATTTATCCCGATAACAGGTCGGCTGTTAAGCTTGCCGAATATTATGCAAGCTCCGGCAACTATTTACAAGCAAAAAGCGTTATTAATGGTATAGAATATGAAAACATTCATGAACAGAACGAAATCGATAATTTAGTTGAACTTTACACTATACTTGATACTATGGGCACAACATTAAATAGTGGAACAATAAATGGTTTGCTCAATATCGAAATGCAGGGAGGAATTGCCGGTGCTTATGCCCGTGGATTACTTGTTAAGGAAGACATTATTGAATATAACGAGCCTGTGTATTTGCCAA
>PPCM01000241.1_pt1 | contig 67639 bp, 55 predicted proteins | sample 1555541 | NCBI WGS metagenome assembly PPCM01 (sample SAMN05284479, study PRJNA326546) | Marine sediment metagenome, whole genome shotgun sequencing project. | isolation source: marine sediment | place: Germany: Wadden Sea | collected 2012-09-05 | reverse complement strand
GTTTTCAGCTTATGAATGCGCAATTAAAATAATCCACACTCTCGAGGCGCCCGGTTCAGGCAAACCGAGGCGTTGCATTACGTCAACAACAACGCGAACCATCCGTAATTGTGGAAATTATTCTTTCTTGATCCCTTACTTGCGCATCGACCCTCTGTCGCCATATTAATGACAGATCTCTTAAATGACGGAGGGTTACGGTTCAGGTTTCCCTTACGGGCCTGTCTCCGTATTTTTACGAGTGTATCAAGTTTGAAACCCAATGGCTTACAAGTTGGAAAAATTGGATATCGGGAGTTTTGTATTTACCAATCCATGAACTTATCCGGCACCCCGCCGGAAGCACCGCCCCACGTAAACGGGCGTGGCGGGCCGACCGTTTAGAAAGGGAGGTTTCAACATGATCTTTCCAAAATCATTTCCCCGGGTAAAACTTTACAGGTTCAGGAAAAACCACGACAGGAGAACGCCCTACGACCGCAGGAGAAGGAATGAGGCGGTCGACCACTCCACGCGGCAGGGGGAACGGCGCGGAGACCGGGAACCTCGGGAAGCATGGTACCGCTTTTCCAGGTGGAGCAGCCTTCCCAACAAACCCAATTTCGGCAAAATGCGGCCCCCCTACTGCCCCATGATCAATATCCCCTTTTGCGGACCGGAACATTGCTGGAAGGATGAATCTCCCTGATCTTCAGGGGATCTGTTCCACATTGGAGAATTCGCCGGTGCCGGCTTCATTATATGCCTGTACCGCAATGTAAAAGGAGGGCGTTTCCCACAGGGGCGCGGATATCTCGTTCCGGTTCTCCATGGGAATCGATTCCACCTCCAGGGTTTCCACGGGTGCGTAATAGAGGGTGTAACCCGATGCCCCGGCGGGCCTGCTCCAGGAGAGGGTAAGGGTTCCCCCTTCCCTTGTAACCGTCAGAACCGGCGCCTCCGGCACCTCGCCGGGGGTCACGGGCGTCCCGGTTTCATTCATATAAACCAGCCCCCAGTTCAGGGAGTTCACCAGATCCTTCGAGGCGATATAGACCGGGGGATCGTCCAGCCAGACCGTATCCGTTGTTCCTGTTTCATAGAGTTGCGACGCGGCATTGAGGAACCGACTCTCTTTCGAATGCCTGTACGCATAGGTCAGCACATCGGCCATGAGCAGGGCCCAGTTGTTGACTTCGAGGTATGTTTCAAAGGGAGCGGTGAACCAGATGCTGTCGATGGTGGCAAAGCGCCCGGCATAACGGTCAAGGGTCTCCTCGGGATAGTTTCCGGGTTCGTTCTCCCGCATATGAGCCGGGATCTCCTTCATCAGGTGGGTGATGATAAAATCACCGTATGCCGTCAGCGCCCCGCCCACCCCGAGGTCGTCGGAAAGGCCGTACTCATCCGCGAAATCAAGGTAACGTCCCAGTGTCCAGAGCACCTGGCCCACCTGGAACCCGCTGACCCTCTCCGACTCTCCCTCGGGCCCGCCCGGTGGCGGAACATAGGCGTTCGGGTCCGCCAGCCACCCCTTGTTCGAGAGGTCCGCCGTGTTGCCGACGATCTCCCGCATGAGGTCGAGAAAGCGCGATTCCCCGGTCTGCCGATATCCCTCCATATAGGCGAAAATCAGATTTGCCCGTTCGCGATAGAACACGGGATAGGCGGAGTTCATGAAGAGGCCGTGTAGGTTGGCCATGCCGTCAAGTCCCTCTCTTGCCACATCCAGGAAGCGCGTTTCGCCGGTGAGGCGATAGGCAAGGAGAAGGTCCGGGATGCCGAACAAGAGGTCCGTGGACGGGGAGTTGTAGTTCCTGTTGGGGTTGCTGTTGCCGGGTTCGTCGTGGGAACTGTGCCCGAAATAGGCGCCGTGTGCCCAGTGACCGATACCGGTATCCGGAATATGGAGAAAGTCGATATCCGAGATGTGGCGCGCGGCCGGAAGCGCCAGATCCAGCCAGCGCGGATCCCCGGAACGGCAGTACTGCACGAGCATCCCGTTCAGATACCAGTACTTGAGGTTCATCTGGCCGGCCTGGTTGTCCCCGAACCCCTCGTAATCCAGCGGCACGTCACCGTAATCCTGCCAGCCGTAAAGGTTGTACCGCTCGATCACCTCCTTCAGGGTGGTGTTGCCGCAACATTGATCGTCCTCGGGTGTCATCGCGGGATTCGGCTGGAAGGCCGTGTCCACGAACCGCTCGTACAGGGGCCATTGGGAGAGATCCTTTTCCGGCACATCCCCCAGCACGCCGGTTGCCGGGTACCATGCCGCCGGCGCCGAACCGATCAGGGGGGTGTTGAAAGCGCTTGCAAGAGACCCGCCGTTTCCTTCGGCCGGGCCGTCCGAGAAATGAAAGAGAAGGGAGTGGGTTTTTTCCTCCCCCACCCTCAGGTTGTGATTGAAAACATCACCGGCCGGAAAGAGGTCCACCTCGAGCCTTCCCCCGGTTCCCACCTGGATCGCCTTTGGAAAGTTCCGGGCAAAATCCCGAACGGCTACCATGACCCGGGTTTCCTGCCCCCCCGAAGCCATCCACCCCATTGAGCGCGAGCCCTGCTTCAATATGCCCGGCCCCGTTATCTCGAATCCCTCCCTTGAACAAAAGGACTGGAGCCGGGGATGGGCGGATATCCCCTCCCATCCCACCGGGCCCACATATGCGTCCCAGTATTGTGTTCCACTCGCGTCCTGGTAAAGTCGCACGGGGGCATCGGGGTTCACGGCCGACACCCCCTCCTCCCCGGTCACCAGCAGATCGGCCTCCAACATCGCCGGTTGAATCCCCAGCTTCAGGCCCCCCAGGTAAACCGAGTTGATCGCCCCCTGGTCATGGACATTCACGGGTTGTCCCCACTCCCCCTCCATGACGGGGTGATTGTTCTCAACCGTAAAATCCACCCTCACCTCCGTGCTGCCGGCAACAAAGAAGAGCCTTGCCGTGTAATCGAAGATCGGACGTGAGCTGTCGTCATGGATCGAGCCTACGGCCTTTACAACAGCGGAAAGGGGCCCCCGGCGTTCAATTGAAACGGACGTGGTTCGCGATACGGTGTTGGGGGTCCCGCCGGCCACGATATCCCGCTCCCCGGCCGGTTCGTAACGAACGGCCTCCGCCCCCGGAAGGGTTTCGAGGATATTTTTATCGCCCAGGGTGACCCGGTTGAAGAGGTTGAACGCCCCCTGGGTCAACAGCTCAAATTGCGCGACACCGGTATCCACCGTCAGTTTACCGGCAACCGAATCATCGAACGTAAGGCTTTCCGGAGGCAAGGGCCCCGGCCCCCCCTTTTTCAGAACCAGCTCCAATTCCCCGCCGGCTGGAACCGACACCTTCACCCCGATCAATACCCACTTAACGAAAAGGGAAACGTCGGATGAAGGGCCGCCCCACCTGTCCAGAACATGAAACTGTGCGGGAACGGCGGCGCCGTTCTCTTCGGTGAGCCGCAACCCGTCCCCGCCTGCAATCCCCCAGCTCTTTGGAAGGGGGACGCCAAAACTCACATACGCATCGCTCCGCGGCACCCCGGCCCTTTCAATTATGGTCAGGGTTACGGACTCATCCGCCGCGCTCCCTTGTACGGTCTTTTTTTCGGAAGGGTTAAGGGCCGCGACATTCATGCCCGCCCCAAGCAACATATGCGGAAGCGCCAAAATCAACAGGATTACCCATAACGGAACTTTTTTCATTTTCATCATTTCAATCCCCCCCCCTGTAAAAATTTCCCGCAAATGTTAGAACCCTCATTGCTTGTCGCCGCAAAGCCGTACTACACTTCCGGCAATTTTGTTTTCAACTACCCCTCCACGACGAAGGTTTTGATCGTAAGGCTGTTAAATCCAATCCAGCCAAATCGCTCCATATCTCCAGAGCAGCTCCCCATGAAAACGCCGATTTTCACACTGTTTTATATTTCCGGCTTTCAGGCCGTAAAACCCTTGGATTTTTCCTTGGGAGCCGTCCCCAACGAATACGCCAAACCGAACCGTTGCCGGGCATACCAGCGAATCCGTTTCCCCATTCCCATCCCATCCTTTCACGATACGTGAACCGGCAGCGGGTATAAGCACGCAACAAAAGAGCATCTCCTTGACGGCTCGGATATCCGGGCCCGCCGGAACACCGATTCGTCATGCCGCAAATGATTGTTTCACCTGATTGTCGCCATTATAACCAAGAGCTCCAATTTTTACCACCGCTTCCATATAAAACAAAGGAAAACAACTACTGTTATGGAATTTTCATTTCGCTCATTACTCACCGATGGACTTTTTTAAACCGACAAGTGAATACGCGAACAACGATTTGCCATATTGCAGGCGGTGCCTTCGGGATAAGACTTTGTAAGTGTTTATAATCAACGATTTGGTACTAAGGATCGCAAACCAAATTACTTTAACATAGCTGCGGGAATACCCGGGGCTCCATGTAATTGCCACTTACCGGTGAAACGAGCCCAAAGGTATATATTGTTCAAGTTATTAAATTTGTCTTCCTAAGAACCTCACCAACAGGATAACCGACTGCAAAATAAGACAAAATTCCTGATGTAAGTCTAAGTAGTTATAAGCCCCACCGAAATCAACTCCGCTATGAAAAAAATCCTACCGGAGGGAGGTTGGACCCGTCTGTCAAAAATAGGCGGTGGATTACGCCCGGCATACGGATTGAAAGACGGGAGAGAATGGTGTATCATACCGAAACGTGTTGAAATTCCGAACGACCGGACGGTGCCCTCTTCCCTGCTTCGGGAGTGGTTGTCGGCCTGAATTTCCATGCATTGTCATTCCATTTTGCATATAAACTTACCACGGGTGACTGCTCCCATGGCTAAAGCCAAGGGTTTTACGGCCCGGAGGCCGGACAATAATGAGGCGAAACAGATGAAAGCGGTACTGCTGGATGGATTTGGAGGTCCCGATGTCATGACGGTGGGTGAAACCGATCCCCCCGTTCCCAAGGAAGGCCAGGTGCTCATACGCGTGATCGCCACTTCGGTGAACGGGCCCGATCTCGTGCAACGCAGGGGAAAATACCCGCCGCCCAAGGGCGACTCCGAGATACTCGGTGTTGAAGTTTCAGGGATTGTCGAGGCCCTTGGACCGGGGGTCACGGATTGGCATCCGGGGGACCGGGTGGTCTCACTCGTGGGTGGGGGCGGCTACGCCGAGTATGCGGTTGCCTGGGCGGAACACCTCATCGCCCTTCCAGGCCGACTCGATTTCGAGGAAGGGGCCTGCATCCCAGAGGCGTATATCGTGGCCTGGTACAATATCTTCAGGCTCGGCGACTTCAGGGACGGCCGAAGCATTCTTATTCACGGCGGCGGCGGCGGCGTCAACACCGCCGCCATCCAGATCGTGAAAACCCTTACTCCAAGGTCCAGGATTTTGGTCACCGCATCCCCTTCCAAGATCGACAAGGTGAAGGAGCTGGGGGCGGATTTTGTGATCGATTATAAAAATGAGTCCTTTGCCGACGCCGTCATGCACCACACCGAAAAAAAAGGCGTGGACCTGATCCTCGACCATATCGGCGCCGATTACCTTGCCCCGAACATGAGATCCCTTGCGGTGGGCGGGAAGCTGGTGGTTATCGGCGTCAACAGCGGGATCAAGGCGGAAGCCAACCTCGGGATCATGATGGTTAAACGGCAGAGCATCATGGGATCCGTGATGCGTCCACGGCCGGTCAAGGAAAAGGGGCTGATCACCAGGGGATTTACCGAAAGCGTGATGCCCCATTTTGACGACGGCTCCATCACCCCCTTAATCCACCGGGTCTTTCCCCTGGAAGAGGTGCAAGAGGCCCACCGGACCATGGAGGAGAGTCGCCATTTCGGTAAAATCGTGCTGGGATTAGGCCGTTAAACCGGCGGTTTCCACCCGGCAAACCATTCCGTCAAACAGCTGCGTCGCCGGCTTTTTGTCTCCGGCCCTTCGAGGCCCGGGAACGAGGCGGTTCCAACAGCTTCCTTTTAAATAAACGGCCGTCACGGTCCACAAGCACTTTCGAGGAAATCAGATGAATAATAATCCTGTTGTAATCGTAACCGGCGCCTCGCGGGGAATGGGGGCGGACACGGCTCGACTGTTGGCCGGGGCAGGCGCTTCCGTTGTTCTCACGGCTCGCTCGAAAGCGCTTCTGTCAAAGGTTGCGGACGATGTAAAACGCCTTGGCGGCCTTTCCCACGAGGTCCGCGCGAATCTTTCCGAAGCTTCGGAAGCTCAAAGGATCGCAAGCGAAACCCTGGACAGGTTCGGTAAAATCGACGCATTAGTGAACAATGCCGGCATTATCGAGCCGGTGGCCCCCATTGCCGATACGTCGCCGGAGGAATGGGAGGACAATATAAAGGTCAATCTTGTCGCCCCCTATCTCCTCACCCGTGCCTGCCTGCCGGCACTCAGGAAAACCTCGGGGCGCGTGATCAACATCAGCTCAGGCGCGGCCGCATCGGCCGTGGAGGCCTGGAGCGCATACTGCACCGCAAAGGCGGGACTGACCCATTTCACCAGGGTCCTTGCAGCGGAAGAAAAGAGCATAACGGCCGTTTCCGTAAGGCCCGGGGTGGTGGACACGGCAATGCAGGAGGCCATCCGCACCCTCGGTCCAGGGAATATGCCGGCCGAAAGCCTTTCCCGCTTCATGAACCTCAAGGCTGAAAACGGACTCGAACCGCCAATGGTTCCAGCCCGCTCCATCGCCTGGCTCTCTCTTTATGCCGGGTCCGAGTTCAGCGGATCGTTCGTGGAGTACGACGATCCCCGGATCATGGAGCCGGCGAAGGAAATATTTGGTGATAATTTACTATTGAAATAAACCGGTCCCCATGGTAGTAGAATCCCACGGGGTGAGGTCCGGCAGGTTCCGCGCATGAACCGCACCGCATCCCCTTCCATTTGAAATACAACGATAATCGCGTGTTTCAGGACAATCCAAGGGAGTCGGCAACCGTATTCGTGTCTAAAGGCTTGTACCGATGTTGGGAGCGGACCACTTTGAAAGTGCCTGAAATGCGTGATTTCGCACCTTTCCGATCCTCTCCCCGGGAGAAATGATTACTTACGTATCGAAGAATTCTTTTTAACGGCAATGCATAGTACTTTGGTCAGATATGGGTAACGGTGGCCCCTCTTTGCTTGTCCAGCGCGCCCTTTATGGATCGGCGCAGCGCATCAAGTCTTTCACTGTCCGACAGCGTCCCGTCCATGGCGGTTTTACAGGCAATATCCACTTCCCTTTTGAACTGCTCAAAGGTTTCCGCGACATCGAACTGATTCTCGAGAACACGCTCGATTCCTTCGTAAGCAAGACACAGGGGACACTCCCGCAACTTTTCCGAATTGTACCATACGTCACATTTCCTGCATAACGTGTAATCCTTGGCATTCAACTGAATCACCATTACCGCATACCGCCTTTCAAATACCCGAAGGGCATTTTCCCTGGGTGACGTTCAACTCTCACCGGCCCCGGCCCGATTCAGGCCCCGCCATTAACTATAGCTCCGGTCAAATGACCTGATATCGACTATTGCTTCTTTATGCTTCAAAAACTGTAAGTTATGGTTTGGAAACAGCATCTTTTCAATTGACCGGCACTATAATGTGCACTGTTTTTCCAAGCATTCACCCCCTCGAATTCCCTGAGCGAAATGCATTATATCACAATAAAACCACCCCGGCTCATTTTATTTTTCCCACGAATTCACCGGCCGCGGGTCCGGCCATGTTTCCGGCCGGGCAACCGGCAACACCGTCGCACGATTGCCTGAAAGCATTATCTTGAATCAACGGCATTTCCTATTCCCTGCCGTTACCGTGGCGTCGGTTGAAGAGAAAAGTTCCCTCCCTGGTGAAGGAAAAGATAAATACGACGTGTTTTTTACAAACTCCCGACATGCGCCCTTTCACGTGAATACCGGGGAAATCATCATTGACTGAGGGCAATTTTTTTTCATTCCCCCTCCCCGTTGCAGAACCGTCCCACTCCGCCTTGAATTATTGATTTATTTAAACAAATTCAAATGTTAGTCTTTCTTTCCCAATTGACACAATCACCAACCTGCTATATGATGGCCACCGAGCAACAATCACAAAAAGACAATTTGAAGGTGCGTTTTTTGTACTTACCGCTGTTCCCGGCTTCCATCGCCCGGATGCCGGGGAGAAGCCCTGTATCAAGGACATATTCATGTTTCGCCTACAGCCGTATTTCACCCATGCGTTACGGCCCCCGTCCATATCCCGAACTGTCCAGGGGACGGTGGGTGATGGGTGGTGAACGAGTCCCATTTTTACTTCGCCGGCAAACAGTACCGATTCGGAAACAACAATACCGGCCCCATTGCGGTATTCCTGCAATCGATTTTGAAGGTCTTCGGCAGTAAATCAAGATCATCATTTATAAAGGAGAATGTATGAAAAGAGCAAGCTGGTTTCTTAGTCTGTTTCTAGTTTTTGCATCCTTGTCTTCGGCAAACGCCGCCGCCGACAAGGAAACCTTTGTAAAGGCCAGTATCGGCACACTCGAGACCCTCGATCCGGCAAAGGCATACGACACCACCGGCAGAATGCGGATCATGAACCTCTATGAACCCCTGGTGGATTTCAAAGGGAAATCAACTTCAGAGTTCCTTCCCCTTATCGCCGCAAAAGTCCCCTCCATCGAAAACGGCGGCATCTCCAAGGACGGGCTCACCTACACCTTCGAGATCCGTGAAGGCATAAAGTTTCATAACGGCGCCGTCCTCACCCCCGAGGATGTTGTCTACTCCTTCAAACGAACCATGATCTGCGATCCCACCGGCGGCCCCGTCTGGATGATCCTGGAAGCCCTCACCGGCAAGGGCAGCACCCGAAAAGGCGACGGTTTTACACCCGGCATCTTCGAGATGATCGACAAATCGGTGGAAGCTGCGGGAAACAAGGTGAGCTTCCATCTGCCCGCCCCCTACCCGCCCCTCATGGGCATCCTCGCATACTCCAGCAGCGTGATCCTCAACAAGGACTGGGCAATCGCCAACGGATGCTGGGACGGCAACATCAAGAACGCGGCCAAATACAACAACCCCAAACCCGGCTCCGAACCCCTTCAGAAGATCGAGAACGGCTCCGGCCCATACAAGATGAAGCTCTGGGAACAGTCCAAGCAGTTCGTGTTTGAACGGTTCGAGGATTACTGGGGTCCCAAACCCAAACTCAAGACCGCCATCGTCAAATTTGTTCCCGAATGGTCCACCCGTAAGCTCATGCTCCAGAACGGGGACGCGGACAACATCCTCGTCGAGACGACCTTTTACCCCGAGGTCGAAGCCATGAAGAACCTCACCATCCACAAGGTTCCCATGCTGAGCGTCACCGGCGCCATGTTCTGCCAGAAGGTGGACCCCACGGGCAACCCCAATATCGGCAGCGGCAAGCTCGACGGCGAGGGGATCCCTCCCGACTTCTTTTCGGACAAGAACGTGCGCCTTGCCATGACCCACCTCTTCGACAGGAAGACCTTTCTCACGGATGTCTGCAACAACCTCGCGGTCATGCCGTCCAGCCCCCTGATCATGGGACTTCCCCATCACAAGGACGTGCCCTACAACACCTTCGACCTCGAAAAGGCAAAGGCATACATGAAAAAGGCCTGGGGCGGCAAAGCCTGGGAAAAGGGAATCAAGTTCACCATCGTCCACAACACCGGCCGGGTGCTAAGGGAGGCCTTCGCCCATATGCTGGCCGAGAACATCATGGCCCTGAACCCCAAGTTCGAAGTCGAGGTCAGGAACGTGATGTGGGCGGACTACCTGGTGGCCTACAAGGCGTTCCGATATCCCATCTTCATCATCGGATGGGGCGCCGACTATCCCGACCCCCACAACTTCATCTATCCCTTCATGCACTCCAACGGCAGCTACGGCAGGGCCATGCGCGTGAACATGCCCGAGATCGATGAGCTCATCAAGACGGGCATCGAAACCGTGGACCCGGCCAAGCGCGACAATGTCTACACAAAGCTCCAGAACATCTGGAACGACGAGGCCCTGGGCATCGCAATTGTGCAGCCCCTCCTTGTCAAAACCTACAGGGACAACGTCCACGGTTTTACCGGCAATCCCATATTCGATGTGGAGCACGAGATCCTGAGGCTTATGCACAAGGATTAACCGCTTCGGTTTTACGGGCGGCGGTCTTCCACCGGGCCGCCGTCCTTTTTTAAAAAAACTACCGCGAACCATGCCGGATCAAGTCAACCCCGTGGAAATGTTTCAAGCTTTGCAACTCCAATTAAGCGGCGATCATCTCTCCCAGGTCGCCCAAAACAGTCGGGACTAAACGTGAGCACATTTATACTGAGAAGAATGTTCTTCCTGATCTTTGTCCTCTTCGGGGTCTCGGTGCTGATCTTCGGCATCCTCATGACCTTCACCCCCGAAAGAAGGGCGGCGGCGTTCGTCACCACGCCCCAGCAGGCAAAGGACATTCCAAAACTGATCAAGGAGTACGGGTTCGACAAGCCCTTCTACGTCCAGTATTTCAGGTGGGCAAAGGAGCTGGCGGCGGGCAATATGGGGTACTCCAAGGTGGCGGCAAGGAGCGTGTGGGATGCCTTCTGGACCTATTTTCCCATCACCCTCGAGCTGAACCTCTTTGCTTCGCCCTGCATCATACTCTTCGGTATATGGCTGGGGACGGAAGCGGGGGTTCGGCGGAACTCCTTTTTCGACCATTTCACCCGGATCTTCTCCATCATCGGATGGTCCCTTCCCACCTTCCTCTTCTCCCTGATCCTTCTCATGGTGTTTTACGGGTATTTCAACCTCTTTCCGCCGGGGATCATCGGCGACGAGACGAGCCTGTTCATCATGAACAACCCGGACAAGTTCACCCGCTACACGGGCATGTACACCCTGGACGGCATCCTCAACGGCAACCTCGGCGTGACCCTCGACGCCCTGAAGCACCTGGTGCTGCCCGTCCTCACCCAGGTGATCGTGGTCTCGGCCCTCCTCATGCGGGTGATGCGCTCGGGCATGGTGGAGGAGATGGGGAAAGACTACATCATCACGGCAAGGGCCAAGGGCGCCGACAAGAAGACCATCACCTACAGGCATGCCAGGAAGAACGCATTGATCCCCGTTATCACCGTTGCCGGCTGGCTCGTGGCCTACCTCATGGAGGGGAGCATCGCGGTGGAGATCGTGTTCAACCGCCAGGGGCTGGGCTGGTGGGTGGCAAGTTCGGCGATCCAGCTGGACATGCCCGTGCTCATGGGCCTTTGCCTGTTCATGGCCATCGTTTACGTGATCACGAACCTTGTGGTGGACATACTTTACGCATACATCGATCCCAGAATCCGGCTGAGTTAGGCATATCATGAAAGAACATCCGAAATTAAAGGAAATCAAATTCACCCTGGTGCGGTTCTTCAAGAACCCCACCGCGATCATCGGGACGTTTCTGCTCCTCTTCTTTATCGGAACGGCCGTCTTCGCCCCCTGGATCGCCCCCCCCAAGAACCCGGCGCGCCCCTACAAGATGCCCCACTCGGGTTACTCCCCCGTGCCCAAGCCCCCCAGCGCCAAGCATATCTTCGGCACCACCTCGGGCCAGTACGATATCTTCTACGGCACCGTCTGGGGCACCCGCACCGCCTTTCGCATCGGGATCTTCGTGATCGGCGTGGCCCTTTCGATCGGGGTCACCCTGGGGATCATCGCGGGATATTACGGGGGGATCGTCGACGAGATCATCATGCGCTGCGTGGACATCGTCCTCTCCATCCCCTTCCTGATCCTTGCCATGGCCATCGTGGTGGCATTCGGAAGGGGGCTGGACAACGTGATGATCGCGATTGCGGCGGTAGCATGGCGGAACTACGTGCGGGTGATCCGTTCGGCCATCCTCACCCTCGCGGATCAGGATTTTGTTCACGCGGCAAAGATCATGGGGGTCTCGGACTTCAAGATCATGGTGCGCCATATCTTTCCCAATGCCGTTTACCCCGTGATGGTCATGGCGTTCATGGAGATCGGGTCGGTGGTGCTCATCGCGGCATTTATGAGCTTCCTCGGCCTCGGCGCTCCCAAGGGATACGCGGACTGGGGACAGATGGTGGCCTTAGCTCGGGATTACATCGTGGGGCCGCCGGACGATCCCCTGAAGTTCTGGTACACCATCTGCTATCCCGGCGGATGCATCATCCTCTTCGTCCTGGCCTGGAACCTGATCGGCGACGCCTTGAGGGATGTGTTCGACCCCCGGATCAGGAGGGGATAGAAAATGAAACCGCTTCTTACTATAGAGGATCTCTATACAAACTTCTATACCTACGAGGGCGTGGTCAAGGCCCTGAACGGGGTGAGCTTCACCGTGTACAGCGGCGAGACCTTCGGCCTGGTGGGCGAATCGGGCTGCGGCAAGAGCGTGACGGTCCGCTCCGCCATGCGGATCATCCAGCCCCCCGGCAAGGTCGAGAGCGGCCGGGTGACCTTCCATATTCCGGAAAACGGCGAAACCCAAGGCGTGGAACTCCTTGCCCAGAGCGAGGCGTTCATGCGCTCCATAAGGGGAGACCGCCTCTCTATGATCTTCCAGGAGCCCAACGCGGCCCTGAACCCCATCATGAGCATCGGGGACCAGATCGCCGAGAGCTTTCTCTTTCACCAGAAACGGGATCTTGCCGGAGCGGTGTACCGGAATCTTTCCGGCAAGACTTCCGGATCTTCCTCTTTACTTGCTCCCCTTCTTGGGCCGATCTACAGACTTGCCTCAAAAGCACCGGATTCGATCCTGCTGAACCTCTTGAGCCGGATTCCCCTGATCAGTATGTGGGACCGCCCCATGAAAAAGGAGGCCTACGAAAGATCCGTTTCCATATTAAGGAAACTCAGCGTGCCCAATGCCGAGGAGATCATCCACCGCTATCCCCACAATCTCTCGGGGGGGATGAAGCAGCGGGTGGTCATCGCCATGGGCCTTGCCTGCAACCCGCTTCTCCTGATCGCCGACGAGGCCACCTCCAACCTGGACGTGACCATCCAGGCCCAGATCCTCGAGCTTCTGAACGAGCTCAAGAAGGAGATCATCTCCTCCATCCTCATCATCACCCACGACCTCGGGGTCATCGCGGAGACCTGCGACCGGGTGGGGGTGATGTACGCGGGCAACCTCTGTGAAACCGCCCCCGTGAAGGAGCTCTTCGAGAACCCCCGTCACCCCTACACCCGGGCGCTTCTCGAATCCGTTCCCCGGGCAAGGGGCAAGGGCAAGCTCAAGACCATCGACGGCATGGTGCCCAACCTTGTGAACCCGCCCCCGGGCTGCCGCTTTCACCCCAGGTGCAAGCATGCAATGGATATCTGCAAGAAGGAGTTTCCAAGAACCGAGAGTGTGGGAGAGCGGCACGAGACGGCATGTTGGCTCTACCTGTAGTAAATGACTGCATAAAAATGCAGGCCTGAATGCTTTAGCGCTTTGGAAAACTCAAGCCTCCGACAAACCCAATAGACCGGGGAATACGTTCCCCCCATCTTAAAAAAAACAGCCGGCCAAATTGATTATGGAAAAGATATTAGAACTCAAAAACCTGAAGAAGCATTATCCTGTTCTCGGCGGCATACTGAGAAGGGAAGTCAACTCCGTGAAGGCCCTTGACGGAATCGATCTGTCGATTCACCGGGGCGAATGCCTGGGCCTTGTCGGGGAATCCGGCTGCGGAAAAACCACCACGGGAAAGGCGATCATCCGCCTGCACGACCCCACGAGCGGTGAGATCCTCTACTATCCCGAGGGGGCCGATCCCGCCGATATCGCCCGGATGAAAAAGGGCGACATGAAGAGAAAGGGAATTCGGAAAAGGCTGCAGATGGTCTTCCAGGACCCCACCACCTCCATGAACCCCAGGATGCTCATCAAGAACATCATCGCAGAACCCCTCAGGGAATCGGGCGAACTGAAGAGCCGGGAACTGGAGGAACGCGTGATAAAGCTACTGGAACTGGTGGGCCTGGGCCGCACCCACCTCTATCGCTACCCCCACGAGTTCTCGGGGGGACAAAGGCAGAGAATCGCGGTTGCAAGGGCCATTGCCACCAACCCCGAGTTTATCATCCTGGACGAACCCACGTCGGCCCTGGACGTTTCCGTTCAGGCCCAGATACTGAACCTCCTTTCCGATCTCCAAAAAAAACTTGGCCTCACCTATCTCTTTATCACCCACCACCTGCTGGTGGTCCGCTATATCAGCACCCGGCTAGCGGTGATGTACCTTGGAAAGATCGTCGAGATCTCGGACACGGAAGGGCTGTTTTCACGCCCCACCCACCCCTATACCAACGCGCTTCTCTCGGGAATCCCCGCGCCGGACACGCTGGAGAAAAAGGCCAGGATCGTCCTTCCCGGGGACGTGCCCAGCCCCATGGACCCGCCGTCCGGGTGCAGATTTCATACGCGGTGCCCCTTTGTGGTCGATCGGTGCAGGAACGAGGAGCCGATGCTGATGAAGATCGAGCCGGGGCATCTGGCGGCCTGTCATCGGAGCAAGGAGGTGGAAAAGCTGGTTTACGACAGTTACGGCCTGAGGTTTACCTGAACCCATGAGACTCGAATCAAACATGCTCGGAGATAAACACTGGATTTCGGGATCGGGAAGGGGGCGGCGGTTTGCCGGCCCTTGCCCTCTGCACGGCGGCTACACCCCCACCGCGTTCCGCGTCGATCTTGCCTGCGGCTTGTGGCACTGCTTCACCCGCTGTGGGGGCGGGGACACCGTGGAACTGATACGCAAGATACTGGGATGTTCCATTGCCCGGGCAGCGCATCACCTGCTTCATCTTGCGGGTGGCCTCGCAAAATCGCTTCCGTCTCCCTGTGACCCACCGGCCAAGCTCGTAAATGGCCCCCATTCAAGCCTTTTAGATGGACGATCCCGCTAAACCCACGAGTTCCCTTCCTCCAGGATATCAATAAAGTATCTCCGGTCACGGCTTCGAAGTTCGAGGTCGGCGTAACCAACAGGAGTCCCTTTCTAAGAGGAACAGTCGTGGTTCACCTTCACGATTTAAACGGCACGCCCCTCGGCTATTGCGGCCGTCGCCTTGACCGTTATGCAGTCGGCCGGTGGGGTAAATGGCGCTTCCCCAGAAACTACCCAAAAGCGAAACACTGTTCAATGCCCATTGTGCCGGCGCCTTCATACAAAGGGGGCTCGTTGTCGTGGAATGCCCGTGGGCCGCGATGCGACTGACCCAGGCCGGAATCTCCAACGTCGTGGCGCTTCTGGGAACCGCAGCGTCTTCGGTTCAACTTTCTTGGTTGGCACGCGCCACGAGGGTACTGATCATGCTCGATGGCGACGATGCCGGACGGAAAGCAACTCCTGTACTGGCCTCGGCACTTAAGGTCTCTACCGAAGTCATGGTCCACGACCTGCCGGACGCAAATGAACCCGAGGACCTCAGCGATCGGGAACTCACGGCAATAGTTAACCGATATCTTCCTTTCTTTTGAACCAGTTTTTGAGCTTTAGCATATGGTTGATGGGGGGGAGAGGCTTCCCTCTGAATAATGCCCTCAAATAAGGTGATTTGTTGTCCATCAATTATCGTGAAGCGTCTCAGTTGTATTTATTACAGGGCGATGAAGGTTTATCACATGTAAAAGTCAGTTGTAAGCAAATCGTGTCCACAACCATAGATGTACACTTAAAATGAAACCGTGGCTGGATCATCAGTAACTACAGTTTCTATCCATTTTCGTAATATTCAAACAGCTTAGGGTAACATGATGATCTTTATGCTGCACTTCCATTACTTTTTTTCAGATATCCCCCTTAGTTTCTTCACGCAAATATCAGACCATACCCAAATCATTTATCACCATTCTTACTGTTTTTCATTTTGATATACCAATCTTCTTTCCCATAAAGTTCATCCATGCAAGAAGGGCACATGCAGTGACTAAAAGAGGCTTCAGAGTGTCCTTCTATGTAGGTTTCCAACTGGTTCCAATACCCTGCATCATCTCGAATCTTTTTGCAATTTGAACAAATCGGAACGATCCCCCTCAATGTTTGAATTTCATTTAACGCGTTTTGTAATTTCTCGATCAAGCTGTCCCGTTCCTTGTCTGTTCGTTCACGTTCAACGATACGCTGCTTAACCTTACTGAATCCCCAAGATATTCCTCCAACACCCAAGAGGTACATAAAGAGGTGGGTAACGACCAGGTGCTTTATTCCTCGTCTTTCTTGGATTAGATAGGATAATAGGGGAACTGAAACACTAATACCACCGCGAATATCGCCAACCTTATAACCTTGAATACCATGACATTTCACACATCCGCTTGAGGTAACTATAGGCTGCATCAAACGCAAGTGAGGATCACCTTTGTAAAGTGTAAACTCCAACACTTCCATTACCCCCACCTCGAACTCTTCTATAGCAGACTGTTCCCACAGGTCTGGGGTATTTTGAGGCCTGAGAGGTTTAAGACTGCATATATGTTCTTTGATTTCATATAATTCAGAATACTCTTCCATCATTTGCCGGAGCATGTAAGCAGGGTTCATCAAGGTCAGTTTTTTTCCAGAGGGAGTTGTTAGATCGCGTTCGATCAGATGTTCCAGATGTAGGTTAGGCGGAGTCCTTTCATTCGTAGGAACATAAACACCGCCGTGCTTTGTAGCCCAAAAGCGGTACGCTTTATCCTTATTGAGATGTGACCGCGCCTCCTTGATTACCAAAGCTTTTGTCGTTTGTTTTTTCAGTTGGATATTCCATACCAATATAGTAGTGATAATCAGTGTCCAAGCGCTAACAATACCGAAAGTGTAATGCAGTATTCGTGAGATTGGTTTCCCTGAACTCATGGCATACTCGCCGCCTTTGACATCAGATCATAGACTCTATTCCCTGATGTTATAATATTTCATCAACTTATGATACCACGGACCATAATGATCACTGTAACGCATTTCCATCAGTGTTTCCCCGATATCGTATCTTATTGCATCCTCCACCTTTGCAAGCGAATAGAACGTTTCTCTAACCATAAGTCTTTTCGCCTCGACATTCCACACAATATTTCCGCCAACGTCCTCTCACCATGAATATGGGAATCTTACGCCTTCGTGTTTTTCATCACCTTCGATAGTTCCGTGACTTAATTTGCCCCTTCTTGAGAGATAAATCGAAGGGGATGTGGACTTTCGTCACTCTTCAGGGTTTTTCGTTTGGGTTAGTTTGATCCCGATTCCATCATTTACGATTCTCACGATAACCCCCGTTCTCCGGAAAACTCGCGCTGACTTCACCATTGGAATTTCAAGTTTTACCACCTGTCCAACAGAAAACTTTTCAACTGTCTCAATAAACAACCCCCCAATGCTTATATCTCGGATACGAGCAACAAACTTCTTGTCATCAACCACAAATCTCAATTCGTAACCATATGCTCGCCGGACGTGTTTCCGATTCATAGGCCTCTGTAAGAGCTCCCGGTACAATCCAAGTTGTTCTCCATGAGGCATAGTTTTAATTATTTTCAGCAGTTGCGGTAAAACACTATATTTCTCTGACATATGACACACCACATAAAGTTATCAGCACCGTCTCAATTTCCACTCCTTGGGTTCCTTTTAAGGAGACATACAACCATTTTCAAATACATCCTATTCATAGTTTGTTCTCGGTAACTTCAAAATTGACCAATTCGATTTTAAGAACCTTTGATTCCAGCTGTCGTTTCAATATCTTTTTCACAGAGTTCAATGACCTCGTTTTACCACTGTTACCGATAAGGTTAGCTGTACTTTTAGAACTAAATACCATATACAGGGAGTATCGGATTCGGCTCATGTTATTATGGATTTCATCTATCCCAGTCTCATCCTCAAATTCAACAACAACGTCGGTTTTCAAATGCCCCTTGTCTCGTAATGTAATGGAATAGTCAAAAGTGAATACATGTGAAGGTTCTGACCCGCAACCCGAAAAGAACAAGAAAACAATACTTAATAAGATACTGCAATGTTTACAGGCTTTTAATTTCATCCCCCCCCCTATTCACATTTCCAAAGCAACGCCTTGACATCGACCGTGTACGCGAATTGTTTATACCTAAAAATATCACAGTAACTCAAACACATACAGGTTTCTTAGTGATATATCATATTTCAGAGTTTGCCAGCGGTAACCCGATCACATTATTCGCAACAACAGCTCGTTACAATTATCCCCATATACAAGTTATACCTAAAACGCAGGGTATGAGTAAGGGTTACCTTTTTCCGAATATGTTAAACCTGTTGACAAGAGCAGAGCAACAAATAAGATTAAAATTGACTGAATTGATAAACTTTGAAAATTTCCCTGCTTCAGAACTGATTCCAGCAGGACTTTAGTGGTACATAGATCCAGCTTAATTGAAAGGATTAGAGTTACACAATGACACTGAAGCTTAAAGTTTTGATAATATTAATTTTAGTGTTTTTGCCATCTGCTATTATAAGCTATGCGATACATCAGCAGGTGATGCTGCCGACTTTCAGGGAACTGGAAAATGAAAATGCTTTGAAAAATATGGAACGAATCAAGGGAGCTATTGATCAGGAGATTATGAGAATTGATACTCTCACTCATGATTGGTCAGGGTGGGATGATACGTATGAATTCATCCAGACCAGAGATATAGATTATATTAAATCGAATCTAATGGTCGAGACATTCTTAAATGCAAACATCAACCTACTCACCATGTTCGATCTTTCAGGAAAAGAGGTGTGGGGAGGTTTGCTTGTACCGGGCTCCCAAAAGGTTGTTCCATGGTCACAGGTCCCAGCAGAAGGACTCCCGTCGGGTCATACGCTTATAGACCGCAATCCGGATAGGGAGTTGAAGAATCATAATGTTACAGGTGTTATCATGGAAAGCGACATCCCACTCTTGGTAGCAGCTCGTCCAATTCTTACAAGCTCAAACAAAGGACCTGATCGCGGTACCATGGTGATGGGAAGCTTTTTAAATGAGACTATAAAAGCAAGAATGGAAAAGCAGCTACGTCTCGAATTTCGTTTAATTACAGACCCTATTGATATTATAAAGTACTCACAAAAGAGTAAGGTGTCTCCACACAGCACACTTTCATATCTAATTGAGAGACATGACTTAGATCACCTACGTATTTACGGAATTGTCAATGACCTGAGGGGAGAACCTGCATTTGTCCTGGAAACGATGGTTCTCAGGGAGATTTCTATCCAGGGTCGCCAATATATACGATACGGGTTCTGGTCTATTATGATAGTGGGAGGGATCACTCTTCTTGTGATGCTCATCATCTTGCAGAGAACGATTCTAAACCCTATTACACTACTGACCCACCACATTCTTGAAATCGAGAGGCTTAAGGACTATTCGGCCAGACTCGCTGAAGAGCGTCATGACGAAATCGGAACCCTGTCCAAGGCCTTTGACCGGATGCTGTCTAAGATTGAGGACCAGACAGTGAAACTCACAACGCTCTCTATGAAAGACGAACTGACAGGGTTAGCTAATCGCAGGTGTTTCGATGAGTTCCTTATTCTGGAATGGAAACAGATGCAACGTGAGAAACGACCTATCTCCCTTATTCTCTGCGACGTGGACTTTTTCAAAATTTATAACGACACATATGGACATCCAGCCGGAGATGAATGCTTAAGAAAGTTAGCACAAGCTATGAGCGCTCAAGTTCGAAGACCAGCCGATCTTGTGGCTCGATACGGTGGTGAAGAGTTTGCTGTGGTACTTTCAGGTGTTGATTCGGAAGGTGCTCATCACGTTGCAGAGACCATACGCTTAGCTGTTGAAAAGCTTGAGATACCTGACGGTTCAAGTTATAATGATCAGTTTGTTACCATCAGTGCTGGACACTCCACAAGAGTTCCACAACCCGATGTTTCCTTTGATGAACTCATACAATCTGCGGATACGGCCTTATATAAAGCTAAGCGTACGGGAAGAAACACGGTTTTCCAATCCGCAGTAAAGTGCAAAGAAAAAGGTAGGTTAAATGATTAAGATCATAGCATCACTGCTTATCATAGCAGGTGCCGTCGTCATGATTTTCAGCATCGTGAAATTCAGAAGCAACCTTCGTCTTTTCAGAAAGTTCTTGAGCGGAGATGAGTCAACTTTAAATATTATGACCTCATTCCACCAAGGACTAATGATGTTTTTCCTTGTGGGATATATAATAGTTTTAGTAGGCGTTAACTCTGAGTCTGTCATATTCCTTGAGCTTATGACAGGGGTAGTTTTCTTTTTCGGAGCAGCCTTCGTATATCTTGAAAACATCCTTCATAAGCGAATGCTAAGTTCCATCAAAGATAACTTCTACAATTCATTGAGTATTAACCAAGCTTTGGAGGAAGAACGTGAAAAGCTAATTTGCGCAAACAACCAACTAACGCAGACTGAAGATGTGACCATCTTTGCTTTAGCTTATCAAGCAGATCTCCGAGATCATGAGACGGGACAACATATTCTAAGAACCTCCAAATATGTTAACATTCTTGCAAAACAGCTCAGTAACAACGATAGCTACACAGATTATTTAACTGATCAGTATATAATGGAACTTATTAAATCTGCCCCGCTCCACGACATCGGCAAGGTTGGAGTTCCTGACAACATCCTTCAGAAGGATGGAAAGTTCACGGATACAGAATTTGAAAAGATGAAATCTCATTGCTTGATCGGGGCAAGTATCTTGCAGGAAGCTCAGACAAGATTGAACTTTCGATCCTTCCTTGAGGTTGCAGAGCAGCTCGTTCTCGCTCATCACGAGAAGTGGGACGGAACTGGTTATCCTTATGGTTTGAAAGGTGACAAGATACCACTTTCCGCACGAATCATGGCTGTTGCGGATGTGTATGATGCCCTCAGATCTAAACGACGGTACAAAGAGGGCTTTTCACATGAGAAAACTTGTAAGATAATAGAAACTGACAGTGGAAAACATTTTGATCCGGATATCGTCAAGGCCTTTTTGTCGGTACATGAAGAATTCAATCGTATATCCATCAAATTAGCCGATTAAATCGCATCAAGAATCAACCCGTGTCTTCAATTCCATACCACATTTGAAGAACGGCAGCTTCTTAGGCTTGATCATTACCTCTTCACCGGTCTTGGGGTTCCGATCAGTGTAACTTTTATATTCCTTCACGTAGATCCCAGCGGGCGCTACTAACGCACTGGGCTCCTCCCTCGGGTTTTGGCGTTGAAACGATGCAACGGTTGTGGATGAATAACCCTGATTGGTGGAAAGAAGGCCTTAAGTATCTTACCGAAACGCTCCCAGGTCATTCTGTGGCGTTGGCTTCGTCGGCGTAGCATCCTCAGCCAATGCCATGAGACCCAGTAAGTGAACGTGGAGGTACTTTTCGAATTACCCGGGACTGAATAGTAGTTCATGTGCCCGGTCAACACCCGGTTCAGCCATTTACCCGTTTCGTCTATCGGTTTATTGATGCTGCGTCTGAGTTCAGCTTTGATTTCCGGCGATCCGAAATAGTTCAGCTTAAATGGCAGGACATTGTTGATAAATATGACGAGAACGGTACCCTGCACCAGATAGCCATTATAGTCGGCAAGGGGAAAAAAGAACGACACGTCCCGATCAAACCCGAGGTTTGGGAGGCCCTCGGAGAAAGAAAAGACGTTGGAAAGGTATTCAGCTACAAGCATGTTTCAACCCCGACAAATTATTTCCGGGAAATTGCAAGGGAATGCGGGGTTAAAGCAAGGTTTCACGACTTGAGACATACGGCGGCCACGAGAATGATCAACTCCGGGATGGGGCAGGCGTTTGTCCAGCTCATTATGGGGCACGAGGACAGCAAGACCACGCAACGCTATACCCATGTAAAGAGCGCGGACCTTATCAGGGAATTCAAGAAATTAAACTATCCAAGGAAACGACAACATTTGCAGGCAATGAGGTGTAATGTACTGTATTTATATACTCCATCCGCTTATTCGTAATCAGCAAGCCGACAATTCGCTTACCGCTTTTTAAAAACACAAACAGGAAGTCTTCGGACACAGTTGTTTTTATCTAAAAACACGAAGTATCTTCTCATACTCTTCCCAGTACAAGTCTTCCCTTCCCTCAGGCACCAGATAATAAAGCGGTTTTTTAAACTCATCGGTATTTCTATATTTTTTCAAGACGTCATTGATGGCCTTGATTGCCAGAGCACCTTCCGGGGTATCGGAACAGGCATAGGCGATTCGGCTTATATTGTCTTTCACCTCCGTGACCGGAATGCTGACCAGATCATCCTTGAAGCCCAGGCGCTGCTGTTCGTAGCGAACCATAAAGTCATATTCCAGTATGTAATCGACCCTCTGCAGCAGGAGCATCTTCAACATGCCGCCGATCATGTCGGTACCGCTTCGGACATGAATGTTTCGGGCATTGCGCAGGTATTGGAGTCGATCCGCCGGATTCATGGCATCGAGTTCGATGCCGGGACCTATACCCAGGTAATCGGAGAGGATTCGATTATAGGTAATTCCATACGGCCTGTTGTAACCGAATCTCAGGCTTTGATTATCGAGCAGCTTCTTAAATGAAACCTCTTTTCCGAACAGTCGGCGGTTGTTTTTATGGACCACCACGTCATGCTGAAAGAAAACGCCGTTGGGGGCAGACAGGAGATAGGAGCCCTTGAGGGACGCGCGCTCGTTGGGAGGGCGGTACCAGAGAATGGACGTGCATACCAGAGGCCCTTGCCGCATCATCTGCAATTGCCTTTCCCAGTTGGGATACACCACAACCTTGTGTTCATACCGGGGCAATTTTTCCATCATGAACCTGTCCAGGAGATCGGCATACCCCTTTCCCTTTTGCGGCCCCTCCGTGATATATCCCGGCGGAAAAGACGTGATTCCCCAAATCATGGTTTTCGACCAGGCGTCGGATGTTCCGGACAACAACAACAGTAATGCAATTATCGGTAAGGCTCTCACTTGCTTTCTCCATCCTCATGGGTATCCTCAATGCCGAATAGATTCTCAGGCAAAACCGCGGAAATCCGGATAATGAATAATCATATCCGGATGAAATGCTCCGGTTACCCAAAGTTACCACGTCCCGCCGTCCCCTGTACAGGGCAAAACACGGACTCCTGTTTCCGAGGAAAACAGATCGCGAATAGCGCGCCTCTATCAAGTCGCACAAAATGATCGAAATTATCGATTTGACTAATGTTTCCCTTTTGCATTAAATTTCCGCCGCGCACGGTTGGTTCGCGGACCCCGTTGCCGGGCTGTGTGACTTTGGAGGACTTGAACGAACGGTAAGGTGCCGGCAAACCCCATCCGTTTCGAAGACAACCTAATGAAGTAAAGGTAAATATAATGACATTAAAACAATTACTATCAGCATGCATTCTTGGCGCTTTTGTTGTGATCCTTTCCACTCAGCCCGGTTCAGCCTCTTCCGCCGGTAAGATTTCGACCGAGGAAAAAAGTGTTGCTCCGGCAGGGGTTGAAACCGCCCGGGTGGTCGAGGCCCGTCAAGATTCCTCCTGGGTTATTGTGGATACCCGTTTGAACGATGCATTTAACGGATGGATAATGGATGGAGCAGCAAGGGGGGGAAGGATTCCCGGTTCAGTGGATTTCTCGGCCAACTGGTTGTCGGTGGATGTGAAAAACAGGGACACGCTTTTAAATGAAGCACTTGAAAATAAGGGAATCACCCCTGATAAACATGTTCTCCTTTACGACGCCAACGGCAAGGACGCAAAGGCCGTTGGGGAGTTTCTTGCGAATCGCGGTTTTTCCCGACTTTATCGTTACGATATTAAAAAATGGGCCGCAGACAAAACCCTTCCCCTGGAGCGGTATGAAAACTATCAACTGCTCGTGCCGGCATTTATCGTCAAGGAGATCCTGGACGGGAAGCGCCCCGAAAGCTTTCAGGGCCGGGGAAGAATAAAGGTTGTGGAAGCCAGTTGGGGAGAGGAGAAAAACTCATACGCGAAAGGACATGTTCCCGGCGCCTTCCACATCAACACGGATCGCATCGAACCGCCCACTTCCACGAAGCCCGTCATGTGGATGCTGGCAGATGACCGAACACTTGCCGATTTCGCCCTGGAGTTTGGATTTCAAAAAAGCGATACCGTGATCGTAACCGGCACGGAACCCCTTGCCGCATTCAGGGTCGCCACCGTGCTACGGTATATCGGCGTTGACGATGTCAGGGTTCTGAACGGCGGCACCCGGGCATGGACAAGCGCCGGTTATTCCCTTGAAACGGAACGTAGCGCGCCTGTTCCCGTTGATCATTTTGGTGGAATGATTCCCGGCAACCCCGATGTCATGGATACCATGGATGAAACCAGGGCGGGCCTTAAAAAGACCGACAAATTTACCCTGGTGGACAACCGTACCTGGAAGGAACATATCGGCGAGGTCAGCGGCTACGATTACCATGACAAGAGGGGGAGGATCCCCGGTGCCGTTTTCGGATATGCCGGCAAGGAAAGTGCCTATGCCATGGAGTATTACAGGAACCCCGACCAGACCATGCGAAACGCCGCTGAGTTCCTTGCTCTGTGGAAAAACCGGGGAATCGATACGAACAAGCACCTCTCCTTTATGTGCGGAAGCGGATGGCGGGTAGCGGAAATCTATTACTATGCGGATGTTGTCGGACTCAATAATATCGGTATCTTCAGCGACGGCTGGATCGGATGGAGCAACATCGCGTCCAACCCCGTCGAGACAGGCGTCCCCTCCTCCCCGGCCCCCTGATCCAAAGGGCCGGGTTCAACGATCCGGCTGTTCGAAAAGAGTTAAACATCTATTTGACTCCATCGGAGAGTTGGTGGTGCCCAAGAGCAGGGAAACTTGATTTTGGGCACGACAACCCTTCCGTGTTTTCTGGAAACACTCCTTATTAAACCGGCAGTTAAATACGCAAACCCATTATTAAAGCATGCGTTTGTTCACATAAGGCATTTCGAGTTGGAAAGTTGTGCTTCCTAATTGCCGGGTTAATAATAAATGATGCAATGCCCTGAGTAAAACGGCAATTTCCCGGGAATACCGCAGGAAGATATCTCACGGCTCTTGTTTCGTGAAACCATGCCAATTGTTCCACACGGGATCGAGCAGCCATTGCCCACCTATTCCTCGCTGAACTTGGGGCGACTCCTTTTCCGGCTTCACCGCCTCCTTGAACATCTCTTCCGGTTTCCTTGATCTGAACGACAGGTCCCAGGTTCCGGATTCCATCGCAAGGCTTTCAAGGGCGGATAAATCCCTTGAAAACTGGAGATGACGGATTTTACCACCGATCCACTCCACGCAGTTGGTCCGCCTGATTGCCTCCCTTGGCCGGTATGACGCGAACCTTTCCTGGGACAGGGCCCAGTCGGGGTCGTAATGGTAGAGATCGTCCAGGAGCTCCGGTTTGAAATTCGCGTACGACTTCAATTCCGCCAAATCCATGGGCAGTTTGACGACTCCCCCCAAGGAGATGGAAACAATCCCCCTTTTGCGGGGAAGCATCAACACTTGACGCTCCTCGGGCAGGAGCACCATCAACAGCTTCACCTGTCCCGATTCACCGAAGAAGGGAAAAATCGATCCCCCCCCGATGCGCTCCGGGCCGACCGACAAAACGACATTGCGCAGATCGGAATCCTTAACGGTAAAGAGTATCATGGCTTACCCGTTTCCCATTCCGGAGTCGCCACCCTGAAACTTGAATCCGGCCGAAGCGATCCCCAGCGCCTGACCGCTCAGGGACTCGGACATGGTGGAGGGGATCACCATCAAGGCCCCCTTCTCTTTCACGGACTCGTAGGTCATGTTCATCATTCTCAGTTGAAGAGAAGTTTTATCCTGTTCGTATATCGCCGCCGCTTTTTTCATCTGAAGGGCCACCTCCTCCTCGCTCTGGGAAAGGATGATTCGCGCCTCCTTTTCCCTTGCGGCCTGGGCTTTGCGGCTCAGGGCGTCCTCCAGTGAAGCGGGTATTTTCACATCCCGTATTTCAACGGATTGCACCGTGATCCCCCATTCGTTTGTCTTGGAGTCCAGAATCGACTGGAGCTCTTTATCCACCCCTTCACGGTCCGATATCATCGTGGTCAGTTCCGAGCGTCCGATGATATCCCTCAGTGTTGTCTGGGCAATCCAGTTGATGGTTTTTTCATAATATTCAACTTCGAGAATGGCCCTTTTGGCATCAAAAACCACCCAGAACAGAACGGCGTCCACATCAACGGGAACCGTGTCCCTTGTCAGGGCCTTTTCAGCGGAAAAGGAGGTGGTGCGAATCCGCATGTCCACAATGGAGGAGATCCCGTCGATGCCCGGAACGATCCATGCGATGCCGGGTTTGAGCACCCGCTCGAACTTCCCAAGCCGGAGCAATACCCCCTTTTCCCATTCCAGTATCATGCGGGGTGACGCCCCGAGAATGAACCCCGCCGCCAGAACGGCGATCATCACCGGCCTCGGCAGGTCCAGAAGCGATCCCGCCGCCCACAGGATCAAGGTGACAACCACGATAAGTCCCGAGATGATGTTTCCGCTGCCTTTCAACATTGCCCTATTCCTTCCATTTGGTGGTGATTAACTGAGCAAGTTCCGCGGAAGTTATTCCCGCCTCCTTGCTGATTCCGATCAACTCCGCCACTTTCTCTTCAAGCAGATTGAACTGTTTTTTGCCCATGGGCTTTTCCACCTCATCGGCAACGAACGTCCCCACCCCCCGCTTCAGGCAGAGATGCCCCGACGCCTGCAGATCACGGTAAACCCTTGCGACCGTATTGACGTTGATGCCGATCCGGACCGCCAGCGCCCGGGTCGTGGGCATGAGTTCTCCCGCTTTCAAGGTGCCGTTTCGAATTTGAATTCGAATCTGCTCACCGAGCTGGATGTAAACCGGAATTCCGCTTTCCATATCGAGTTTTATTTGAAGGTCCATGAGCTATTTATATATTGAGCTATTGCACTATGTCAATATGTTTTATTGACTCATTTGCCCAAGAGGTCGAACCCTCAAAAGGAAATAGGGCTTTTCCGATCGGCACATCGAGTTTCCATTAAAGGGTCGGCGGTGTTTTTATTTGCAATACGCCGACGACGGACCGGCGAATTCTTTTGTGTTTTCCGCCGGAGCCCGGGTGTTGATTTCAGAATAAGAGGGGGTTTGTTTAATCGGAAGATCTTTGAATAATGTCATTCGGATGGGTCAGCGAGAAGGAGCGCCCCTGCCCCAGGTTAAATAGATGGGAAACGGTCGCAGTCTTCTTGGATCGAGGCCGAGTTCACGGAGCAGCGCCGCCGCTTTAACGGAGGCCTTTCGCCATTTGCCCATGCCCTGTTTAAGGGAAAGATTCCGATAGCGAAGCGCCCTGTCCAGAATCGCTTCATCCAGGGTATGAACCACCGAAACGGGGGTACCGTAAGGGCTCCTGTATCCCCCGTCCGACTCCTCGAGGGAGAGAATCGAGTATCCCGCGTCGTAATCCGTATAGTTCACGATCCTCTTTTGACCCGACACGGTTCTGCTTCCCCTGCGGCGCAGTTCGGGAAGTTGCGAGTACGGCCTGAACGGCGGGTAATGGATATCGCGCCCCATTGCCAGGGCGGCAAATGTTTTTCCGTAATCTGCCGAAGGGTTCCATACCATCCAGCTCTTGCCGCCGTTTTTCTCTATACCCCCGATCTGGGCCGCGATCTCCTCCGGAGCATACCAGAACCCCTGCACCCAGGGACGAACGTTTTTTTCCGTTCTTTTATCCATGCGGGACATTCCGAGGGTCATGATCTCTTCCGGATATCCCGAAGGCTCTTTCCAACCCAGAAATCCCACCGGAAAATGCGACGGATAGAACATGGGACAGACAACATCCACATGCGGAACCATCTCTTCCAGGACCTGCCCCACACCAAAGTCACCCCTCTTCCAGGCCGTGAGGCCGAAAACGTCGATGGAGATCACGACACCGAGTTTCGAAAGCCTTTCCCTTGCGGTCGCCAGGAATTCACCGATGGTTTCCGAAGGGGCGGCTTTCCCCATCCTCGAGGGATACCTTATATTCCTGAGCTCGCCGTCGGACGGAAAGCGGATGTAATCAAACTGAATCTCCTTGAACCCCATGGCCGCGAGTTCCACGCAAAGATCCAGGTTATACGCCCAGACTTCCCGATCATGGGGATCGGTCCAGCGCAACCCCTTCCTGTCGGCCCACGGCCGTCCGGTTTCCATGTTCAGCACGGCCCGCTCCGGAACCTTTTCGGCAAGAAGGTCGTCGGCGAAAACATCGATTTTGGCGATGGTCCATATGGAGGCCGCATTAAAATATCCAACGGCCGCTTCCAGCGATCCGTTCCCCGAAGCCGCGCCGATCTCCCGTGCGACCCCGTTTTCCGCTTTCCAATGGACCCTGCCGAATGGATCCTTTACATGGAGCACAACTGCATTGAGCCCGGCGGCTCGGTAATAGTGCAATAATGTCGTTATGTTGCGGGCGGAGAGATGCCCGGGAGGAAGGTATACGCCGTTGATCTTCTCGGGCATCCCGGCCAACGCCGCTTTCGTCAGGAGGATTATCGCGATAAACACTCGTAACGACCGCCCAAGCGGCCCAGCGCGACCCCAGATTCTTTTTTTCATGGAATGCTCCATCAAGCGTCGGGATTGACCCTATGAACTTTCAATGGCGGGGAGAAGAAACATGCTGGTTTCATTTATGATAAGACGTCCATCAGCTTTTTCAAATTCCCGCTGTTTTTAAGGGAAATATGATCGAATTGCTCGATTGAGGAGGCAGCTAAGCGGCTACCGATAGATGCGGAATCGTTACTCCGGTTTGGGTTTTTCTTCCCGTTTTAACGCTTTTTCAATGGTCCAGATTTCAACCTCGGAGCCCACCGGCCGGATCTTGATCTTTCCGCCCGTCGCCTTTTTTTTGAGGATCTCGACCTTGAGCCCCCGTTTCAGCATAAACACCTTGCTCTCGGCTATCATTCCGTTAAGCGAGGACCTGTCACCGGCCATCATATATCCGAAAGCCTTGTCAAGGGACCTTTCCTTCAAGGCGGCCAGGCAGCTCGTCTGAACCAGGGCAACCGGGTTGGCGGTAGCCGTTTCGGCACTCAGTAACAATAGAATAACAACATGTGCAATTGCTTTCCGCATCTCTTCAGCCCTTCCTTCTGGTTATTGATTGGGCGCATGATAACAGAAATTCACGGATATTTCATCGTGATTTTCAAAAAGTAAATTTCTAAAGTAAGGTGCCAAATTTTCTAAAGTAAGGTGCCACGTTACAGTTCCCCATACTCCGGTTGAAAATGAACCATATTGAGCGGAAAGTCAAGGCAACGAACGGAAAGAGCGGGTTGTGGGCCAAAACGAAAAAAGGCCCGTAATCCGTGGATTACAGGCCTTTTTGTGGATATCTTTATGGCGCGCCCGGTAGGATTCGAACCTACGATCTTCGGCTCCGGAGGCCAACGCCCTATCCACTAGGCCACGGGCGCTGATTTGTGGGTAACTTAAACGAATTCACCTCACTCGTCAAGTACTGGTTTACATTTTTCAAACAAATCGTTTTGCGTCAGGATTTGACCGCCTTATCGAGGAGTTCCCGAATGGCCCGGGTCAGCTCCGCAACGGGCACCGGCTTTGAAAGAATCCGCCCGATCTTAAGGCGCTCCGCCCTTCCCTCGGGGAGCATGTCGCTGAATCCCGTGCAGAGTATCACGGGCAGATCATTGCGAATGCTCACCACCTCTTCCGCCAGCCTGTCGCCGGTCATGCCGGGCATGGTGAGGTCCGATACCAGCAGGTCAAATTCGTCGGGGGTATTCCTGACGGCTTCAAGCGCCCTGCCCGCATCCGTGAACGCCGTCACCCCGTAGCCGAGCCGGGTAAGCAGCTTCTCCATCATCATCACGATCTGGGGCTCGTCGTCCACCACCATGAGGTGTTCGCTTCCCCGGAGCATGCCGGTCCGTCTCGGCTTCGGTGGGGCGGGTACCGGAGCATCTCCCATGAGCGGCAGAAAGACCGTGAACAGGGTGCCCTTACCCGGGCTACTGGCCACATCCACCGTACCGCGGTGGGCTTTCACGATGCCGTGGACAACGGACAACCCCAACCCCGTTCCCTTATCCTTGTCCTTTGTCGAGTAATAAGGCTCGAAAATCCGATCGATTTCATGTTCCTCCATTCCGTGCCCCGTATCCCCCACGCAAAGCGCAAGGTATCCCGCATCCGCTTTTTCCTTCGGTTCGCCTCCCATGCCCCGGCGCGCGTCCATTTCCGCCCTTTCCAGGGTGATCGTCAGCACGCCGCCCGTTTTTTCCATGGCATGATAGGCATTGGTGCAGAGGTTCATGACGACCTGGCCGATCTGCGTCTCGTCCCCCAGGACCGACCCGCCCCCCTCGGCCACACTCTCGCGGATTTCGATGGTGGCGGGGAGGGACGCCCTGAGGAGCTTCAGGGTCTCGTGGATGATCCCGCGGACCCCGACCGCGCTTTGGCGATGGGTCTTCTTGCGGCTGAAGGTGAGGATCTGACGAACCAACTCCCTTGCCCGGGAAGCGGCCTTCAACACCTCGTCGAGGTTGCAGCGCCCCACGCTATCCTCCGGGATATCGTTTTTCGTCATCTCCGTAAAACCGACGATGGGGAAAAGAAGGTTGTTGAAATCATGAGCGATTCCACCGGCGAGGGTTCCAAGGGATTCCATCTTTCGGGACTGGAGCAACTCCTTCTGAAGGCGCTCGCGCTCTTCCCGGGCCGCTTTTCGGTCGCTGATATCACGGATGATCCCCACCGCATGGCGGCTGCCGTTGATCTTCACGCCGGACAAGGAGAGTTCCACCGGAAAAAGGCTCCCGTCCTTTCTCACGGCCCTCTTCTCCACATGTTTTCCCACGAAATCCCCCCCGCCGGTTTCCAGGAACAGGGCAAATCCCCGTTCGAAGGCTTCCCGGTACCCCTCGGGCACGATCAACCTGTGGAGTTCCCTGCCCAGCGCCTCATCGGCCGAATAGCCGAATATTCTTTCCGCAGCCCTGTTCCAGTATGAGAGCCTTCCCCGGTCGTCCATCATCACGATGGCGTTCTGGGCGGCCAGGGTGATGGCCCGGAATTTTTCCTCGCTCTCCCCCAGCCTCTCCTCGGTCCACCTGATCTCGGTGATATCCTGGATGGAACCGACGGCCCTGGGAGCACGGGTCTTGTCTCCTTCCACCATCTCCCCCCTTGCATGGAGATGGAGGAGGGTGCCGTCCTGCTTCCTCATGCGGAACTCCAGGGAGATGGGTACGTTTTCACTCACGAGCCTTAGCACGCAGGAAACGAAGCGATCCCTGTCGGCGGGATCGATCAACCCGAGGATCTCATCCCTGGACAGCTTTCGTTTTACGATTCCAAGGATCGTGAAGATCTCGTCCGCCCAATAGTACTCACCGGTCGAAGGATAGTAGGCCCAGTTGCCCATGCGCGCAATGCGCTGGGCATTGACGAGGTTGTCCCGGGTCTCCTCGAGCACCGCCTCCACCCTCTTTCTTTGGTCGATCATCCTGTTGGCCGCGCCGGCCAGTGCCGAAAACTCGGAGAAGTGCAGAAGACTCCGGTCGATCCTGCCGGAATCCACGGCGGCCTTATCGAAAAACGAGGTAAAATGGCGAAAGCTCACCCCCGACTTGTAGGCGATGTACTTTGCGAACAGGGAAACAACGAAGACAAGCGAGGCCAGAGTGAAAAAGATCCTCACCAGGTGCGCTTCCAGGCGCGTTGAGAGCTCTTTTCTTCTCTTGGAAATACGGGTTTCCAGGTCGTCCACGTCAAAAGCGGTGCCCACGGTCCATCCCCAGTCGGGCACCGAGCGCACGAACCCGATCCTTGCCCCGGTCACCCCCTTCGTCTCCTTCATGCCGCTAAAGTAGTTCAGGTAGGCACCCGATTCATTTTTGCCGAGCTCCGTCATCTTTTGGATATACTTCGTGCCCTCCGGCCCTCCGGACATGTTCCATACGTTTTTTCCCCTGATCTCCGCGTTGGCGTGGGAAAGATTTTTCCCGGCAAAGGTGTGAACGAAAATGAACCCGCCGCCGCCAAAGCGAATTCGCCCGATACGGGCCAGGACCTCCTCCTGGATCTCCTTTTCAACATCGCCCAGGTACTCCCCGGTGCCGATAAACCACCCCAGGGGCTCGAACAGCTTCATATACGAGATCTTCCGATACTTCCTTTCCCTGGGATCATCCGGTTTCCCGATAAGGTAGCGGAGATACCCCCTGTCCTCGCCTTCATCCAGGTGGAATTTTCCGTCGTCCGTGAACACGCTCCTTCCATCTTCATGCGTGAACCCTTCGACTTTACGGCCCTCCAGCTCGGGATGACCGTGGTTGAACTCGCATATCCCCTCCCTTGTGACCGCAAAATAATAGCCGCCCTTCCGGTTCAAGGACCCGGCCCGGAGTACCCGGCGGATCAACGCCTTTATCTCATCATCGGATTTCAGCGGGCTGTTTGCCCGGTAAAGGGATTCGGCAATGGAGTGGGCGCCTTGAACCCGCATTCGGATGGTTTGCCTGAGGCGTTTTTCCGTCGTGGTCCGCTTGAAGGCGATATAATCGATGACCCGGTCGACTTCGTTCCTGATCCGAGCCTTTCTTGATTCGAAGTAACGGTCCGTCAACAGCCGCACCTCTTCGTCGAACCGCGCATGCTCATGGGAGTGCCACAACCATCCTGTCACGCCAACGGTCATGGAGACGATAAAGATGGTACTGAACAAGAATAATCCGGAAATGCTGAAGTCCCTTTTGAACATCATACACCAAGCCGTCATTTTTGAAGATCAGGCCCGAGACCGGATATCCCCAGCCAAGGGCAACGTTTATACACAAGTGCCTTTGGTACCACAGCGGGGAGTTTTCCGCAATTGTTTACCCTGCCGAAAACAGGGCAAACGCATGTAACTTCGGCCTGATCGCCGGCTGCTCTCAAGCCGACGAAACAGATGATCGTTTTATTACAACGCCATGATTCCATTGAACTGAAAACCTTTATACGATTGCCCTGCTGCCGGAAAGTCGCTTCCAACCCGATTCATAAGCGCTCCGGAGGGGTCCCCGAAACCCGGATAGAAGCGATTACCCGGGAAACCGGTGAACACCTCCCCTTTCGGAACAGTCGCAAACGATCGAAAACGGACGAACGTGCTCATCTGGGTAACGGAAGAACGTGCTCTCCCAGGTAACGGCCGGGCACGCCCCCTTCCAAGAACAGGCGGAAGCAATTCCCCCGGGAAACGGGCATCAACGATCTCCCGTGGACGAGCAAGGGCAACTTTTCGACAAACGAAGCAAGTCCCTCCAGCGGGCAGTGTTTGACAACAGGAGCGCGGATCTGTAAATATTGCCCGTGACGGGAATGATCCCAACGGAACCGGTCGGGGTAAAACAGGGCTGCATCCGGATCAGGCCCTCCTATAGTGAGTTCGGGCTTACTCGGATTCCCCCCGTCCAATCGGACTGAACATGCACCCGATCACCTGCCGGGGCCCGGTTAAAAGTCCCCCCCTGTATCGACGACCCAAATGCAATGGAGAACAAAAAAATGAACCAGACCGCTTCCGGCAACAAAACCGTTGCCCTCAAGTTCCATTCCCAGGAATATCTCCTGAACGGCACCCTCCATCTACCCGAAAACAGAAATCCGCCGGTGATCATCGGCGTCCACGGCCTTGCCGCCAACGGGGATTCTCCAAAGCAGATCGCCCTTGCCCTGGCATGCAACGCCCTCGGCATGGCTTTTTTCAGGTTCGATCACAGGGGATGCGGTCAAAGCGAGGGGGTTTTCGAGGAGGTCACCTCCCTTGAATCCAGGTGCAGGGATCTTTCCGATGCGGCCAAGCTCCTCTCATCCCGGGAGGATCTCGGTGAAAGGCTGGGCCTTTTCGGCAGCAGCATGGGGGGAACCACCGTCCTTGCCTCGGCAGACGAACTATCCGCCCGCGCTTCGGTGGTGTTCGCGGCTCCCACAAGGGGCAGCTCCATCGTGCGGGAACCGGCCCGCCTGAACGAACACCAGCGCCTCTCCCCCGAATTTTACGATCGCCACATCAACTTCGATATCGAGGAGCGCCTCGGCGACCTTCATCATATCCTTGTCATGCACGGGGAAAAGGACGAGATCGTTCCAATGGAGAACGCCCACCGAATATACCGGAGGGCCGGCAACCCCAAGGAACTGATTATCCAGGAGGGGGGGGATCACCGCATGAGCGACCCCCTTCACCAGAAACCGTTTATCGAGACCACATCCCGCTGGTTCGAAAAACACCTTCTTTAAATCCCTCCCCACTTGATATCTGCGGAGGTTTGGGGTAAACCGGGGAAACTTTTTTGTAACTTCATTTAGAACGGGTGATTGGACATGGCAAAACAGGAAGAAACGGAAACAAACGCGAAAACCGTCGTCGATACCAAGACGGCGAGCGAGAACCTGGCGACCTTTTCGGTGGACAGGGACGATATCATGCAGGTACTGGGAGCCCTTCCCGACATACCGGAGATCAACAGGGTCACGGTGGAGTACGAACTCCAGCTGTTGAAGATCCTCACCGTCGGGTGGAGCATCTCCTACCATATGAACAAGGCTTCGAAAAAAGAGGAGATCGGCGAGTTGTTCTGGCACCTGATCAGGGATTTTTCCAGGAATATTTCGGAGATGACCGAGACCACCACGGGAACCAACGTCGATTATTTCGAAACCGTGAAGGAACGGTTCAACTACTATCTTTCGGCACTGGAAGGGGCGTCGGGCGGTGATCCGGCCGCACTGGTGGGTCCGAGGTTTTCGGAAATGTGCAAGTCCGGTGACAACGTGTTCGTCATCATGGCGGGGGCAAGAATATTCAACGCATCCGTCGCGGCCGTGAAGGAGTACCTGGACGCGGTGGAGATCGCGTAGTTTTACTTAAGTAATATGCAGGCTGGAAAAGGGCGCGCCGGGGATATCTTCGGCGCGCCCTGTTTATAAGCGGATGGGGCTGTAACTAGACAACCGTTACATTTGCCGCAGCGGGGCCTTTCTGGCCCTGCTCAACGTCGAATGTGACCCGGTCTCCCTCGTTAAGGGACCTGAAACCAGTTGAGTTGATGGCAGAGTGATGGACAAATACATCGGGGCCGTCTTCCTGCTCGATAAAACCAAAACCCTTTGAATCATTGAACCATTTTACAATTCCATTAGCCATTGCGACAATCTCCTTAATAAAAAAATAAAATTACATTTCGAAACTTGAGGTTCTTTTTGTCTCATTGACAAATGGATCTTCCCCTAAGAACGAAACCGGTTCGCCGTTTGAACGGCGCCTTCAATATCTAATACCTTTTGACTTGCAAAGGTATTTCCCCCGGACGCGTCCGAAGAAATCAAATAACGAGTATTCCATTGGCTGCCTTTGACGAGTATTTCATTGGCTGCCTTTGGCATGTAATGGTTTGAAACTGTTTTAAATTCAATAGTCCATCTTTTACGAATCACCTGCATTCTTCCCGCGGATATTAGGAAATAAATCTAGCATAACGCATTACCGGCCTTGAAAAGGCGATGGGTATTACCATGGGATTTTTTGGGGTATGGCGGTATGGTGCAAGAAACCCCGGTCAAAAAAGGAGCTCCCTGCATAATCCTGAGGATATTCGGAGAAAATAAAAATGATGTCGAAAAAATAACCAATCCGTACCTGCTCGCCCGGTTCCCTCGGACAACGCAAATTATCCGGGAGTTCCTCTATTCTTCAAAAAACCGAAACAAAAAAAATAAGTTCCGGATTTCGTATTTTTACTGCACTTTGTTAACGACTCACTATTTTTAATTTTTATTTCCTATTTTATATCATCCGATTCGGACGATTTCAAGCCAATTCCTGTTTTTTTATTATCCATCTTACTCGACGAGGGGCGGAATGCGAACCGCGCACCAGGACAGGAGAGCTCAACGACCCAACCCCTTAGGGCCAACACAACAAATCCCAATGGGCACGCGTAGCATGCCCAATGTGTATTAAAAAAAACTCCATGCGCCTTATTCGGTTCGGTTGCCGATCAGCAGGTCGATGTCGCGACAAATCTCAATTCTCAGGGATTCAGGATCGGGCGGCTGCGTGGTTTTTCCGGCTATATCCAGAAGATTTTCAAACATTTCGATCAGGTAGTCGTTTACGAGTGAAAACGGGGGGTCAAAGGAGGCAATTTGCCAGTTGATGGGGGAAAAGGTTCGGCCCATCTCCCTCAGGACATGGTGACAGGCGAAAACCACAACCTCCCTCATCCACTCGACCCTTTCGTCCACGTAGTTTATTTCGCCCTCGAACCCGTTGAATCCCGACCAGCAAAGCCTGTCCGCTTCCAGGTACCGCTCATAACCGGTGGTTCCCATGAGCACGATATGGCAGTGACAGAAGAGGTTCGCGGTGCGCTCCAGGCGATCCAGGAGGCGGTTGCGCTTAAGGAACGCGAGGTTGTGGGAGAGGTCTTCCAGGCGACTGTCCGGAACGAACATGAGAAAACCCACCTCGGGTTCGACGCCGAACTTTCTGCAGAGGGCGATTGCCCGTTCACTGCTGTTGAGGGTGGAGCCCTTGCTCATCTTACCCAACAGATCCGGGGAGCCGCTCTCGATCCCCAGAAGCATGCTCTTGAACCCCGATGCGGTAAGGCTCTCCATGATCTCCTCGTCAAGGTCGCCGGGCCGTGTTTCCATACCAAAGGTGATGCCAAGGGGGCGGATCATCTCCATCAGTTCCAGGGTCCTTCGCTTTCCCCTTTTTCCGGGGCCGATGAAGTTGGGGTCCGAAAAATAGAAATCCCTTATGCCGCTTTCCATCAACATCTTGATCTCGCGAACGATATTTTCCGGGCTCCTCCCCCGCCACAGGGGGCCCCGGTTGTAAAACGAGGGCACCGGACAGAAGCTGCAATGGTTGTAGCACCCCCTGCTGCCCAGGATCGACGCCGTTGAAAAACCGCCCTCGGCCCGCATGGGAAAATCGAAGATATCCGGATCCGATGCGGGCGCCCGCAATTCGCCCCGTGTCACGGTATCGCCGCGACGCACCGAAAGCCCCTTTATCGCGGAGAGGGCATCTCCCCTCCCCAGGGCCGCGGCCAGCTCGACCAGGGTATCCTCGCACTCCCCAAGGGCAACGCTGTCAACGTCCCCGGCGTGATCCATGATCGTTTCCGAAGCAAGGGTGGGATAGAATCCGAAGAGGTTGATATGACCGCCGAAACCCCTCCGGCGAAGCTCCGTAAGGAAATCGAAAACGAGGCCGGTGTTTTCCCATATATAAACGGTGTTCACGGCCAGAAGATCCGGAGGATTCTCCATGAGACGATCGGTTGCCTCCCCGAAGTCCCACCGGTTCACCGTGCAGTCGATAAACGTGACTTCCCTGCCGTTTTTTTTCAAGGCGGCCGCGACATAGCCCCCCATGAGGCAAGACCAGAGCGGGGTGTTGGCGATATCGTTGAAATGCTTCTCGGAAAGGACTCTCGGATGTTCCAGGACGGTGATCTTCACTTGTTCTCCCAATTTTTCGTCTATGGCGTTACCGCTTCCATCGCAACCGACCCGATGCAACCTGCCCGTTGCACGGATCATCGATTACTGTTTTCAATCACGGGGCAATCCGGCGGGAAAACGTCCCGGAGGATTTCGTGTTTTAGATATCCGGACTTCAGGCCGTCCCCCCCTTGACTCTCTTTAATAATTGTGGGGCCACCACACTGAACTTTCGGTTTTCACGACGTGAAAACGTCCGTTCATTAAAGCGATCCCGTTTCGCTCAACATTGACGGCCCCGTAAAAAGCATGGTAGCCCACGAGTGCATCAATATGAAAGGTAAAGCACATTACCGCCGCTGTTTCGGGATACATAAGCTCGAATCCCGAATGTTGCGTTGACTGATCATTATCTTTTACTCAGCCGGTTCGAGGCGTGTCGGGATACCCGGATCATTGCAGCTTCAACCTGGAAAAGACCCCCCTCTCATGGCAATGGGCCTCCATTTCGTGGAGCATATGGGCAAATTCCGGGGGGTTGTGGTACACGGGATAGAGGAGGTCCGGATCGCCTTCCAGGGCGCCTTTTTTGATAAGCCTTCGGGTGAGGGGGGCTCCGGGGTAGAGGCGCACATGGTTGAAAATCATCGCCCCGAGGTTTCCCGCCGGCCCGTGAATCCCAAGGAGCCTGTCCAGCATCTCCCATGCCTCCTTCTCCGTTTCCTTTGTTTCACCGGGAAGGTTTACCAGGAAATGGCACATGGTCAGTATATTGCAATCTACCGTGATCCTTGAAGCTTCGAGGATATCATCCTTGCTCATCCGTTTTCCAAGCAGACGCAGGCCGTGATCGGTAAGGGCGTCGGCGGAAAAATAAACGGCAACGAGACCGGATTTTACCGCCCGGTCCAGCACCTTCCTGTCAAGGGTGTCCTCCCTGAAAAAGCCGGTCCAGCTCACATTCAGGTTTCTTTCGGCAAAGCCGGCCGTGAGTTCCGCGAAATGGTCCGCCGGCCGGTTCACCACCGAGTCGGTGAAGTGAAACAGGCCGATCCCGTACTCCCCGTGGAGCATCTCGATCTCGTCCAGGATCTCCCGGGGGGGTCTCAGGCGCATTTTCGCTCCCCCCAGGCAGGGATACACACAGTAACCGCAGGAGAGATCGCAGCCCCTCTTTCCCTCGATCCCCACGGCCGCCACATAGGCGTTCCGCCCCGTGTAGTCGTCGGGGTTGAAGAGATCCAGGTCCATGGGAGGCAGGTTGGACATCTCCATGCCGGCCCCCAGGGGATTGGAAAGCACCCGTCCGCCCTCGCGCCGAATAAGCCCCGGAATCCCCTCGGGTGCAAGTTCCGGGGCGATGAGATCCTTAAAGACCTTTTCACCCTCTCCCCTGAGTCCTAAATCGATCTCCGGCACCTGCTCCATGAGCCGCTCTCCGAAGAGGGAAAAGGCGGGACCGCCGGCAAGGATTCTCGCCGAAGGGAGCAGCCTTCGCGTAAGTCTTGCGGCCGTTCTCAGGGAAGAGAGATAGGAAACCTGGTGTCCCGCGAGGGGGTCCATGTTCCTCAGGGAGAGGGCCACCACCTTTGGGGCAAGTTCCGTCAGGCGCTTTCCCAGTTCCGGCCAGGGGTCCGGGGAGAGGTTCATGTCGAAACCGGATTTTTCATACGTGGGCGGAACCAGGCCCGAGAGTCTTGAAAGGCCGAGGGGGTAAACCCTTTCCCCCGCGCCGTGGTGGGAGGTGGGAAGCTGAACAAGAAAAAGATCCATCATCTACTCCAATAATAGCAAACCGATATACTTGATGTACTGTCCCTTTTCCTTGACGGGAACAAGGGAGAGCCCTGCGTTTTTCGCCGTTTCATAGACATCGATACCCGAGGCCTCCATGGCCGGACGGGCAAGGTCCGTGTGTCGGCACTCCCCTTCTCCGGGACATTCCCTGCAAACCGTGCAGGGACCGGCACCGAAAACAAACGCCTTGTGGAACCCGCTTAAAAAGGCCTTTTTTTCCAGTTCCAGGAGTTTGAAATGAAATTCCCGCCCCGGAGGCGCCCCCTCCACCAGGATCGCGGCGGTGTAGGATGCGAGCATCCGCGCGGTTTCCAGGTCGTCCATGCCGTTGGGGGGGCACATGAGGCTCTTGCCGTAACCGTCGCAGCCGTAGCGGCATTTCTTGCGCACCCAGAGCGCGGTCACGATATCCCCAACCGGAATGGGGGTTGCCCGCCTGAATCCAACGGAAAGGGCCTTGCCCGCCCACTGCTCCGAAGGGGAGAGGAGCCGGCGGTTTGCCAAACTTTCCCCGGCGAGGATCACCGAGCTGTCGGTTTCAAGATCCTTTACCACAACCTGTGAAAGGCCCCTTTCCCGCAACATGGAAACCACCCAGGAAGCCCGGTGACAGGCCCCGTCGTAGGTGTTGAGCATCATGGCAAGGTCGTAGACCGGCCCCTTGAAAGGGACGGCGCCCACCCTGTCCGGGAAATAGTCGTGAACCAGAATCCGGCCCCCGGGTTTCAGAAGCCCCGTCGCCTTTTCCAGCAGTTCTCCGGCCCCCTCTTTTCCGTAGGCATGGAGAAAGTTGCTGATCACGATGAGCCCAAAACGGGTTTTCCCTGAAAAATCATGGGAACGAAAATCCCCGCCCACTGTTTCGATTCCGTCCCAGTCGTCTTCATCCGGATAGATCCCCCGGGCGGCATCGATCACCTCGGGCAGGTCGAAGAGAACCGCGCGGGTGAATGGGTCCGATTGCCCGTCCATGGATGTCGACCGCCCGCTTGATCCCGGCTGTCCATCCATTGAGGTTGACGGTTCGTTTGTCCCCGGATGCCCGTCCATCGGCGTTGACGGATCGTTTGCCCCCGGATGCCCGTCCATCGACGTTGACGGATCACCTGTCGCCAACCGGGCTTCCATGGACGCCGGCAGATCGGTTGACCCTGCCTGCCCGTCGTTTGAACGGTATGATTTCAAAAGGGTACGGCAGACCGCGCCGGCACCGCCGCCGAGATCGAGAATGGGAAGCGGGAGGGGTTCGGATGAGAGGAGTTGGGCAATTTCCCCCGCCTTCCTTCGGGCAAGGGCGTCCAGGGCGCGGACATAGTTGAAATTCCGCTCCTCGTAGGGGGCATCGGCACTGGGAAGGGTTCTTCTTTCAGCCCCCACCCCGGCGATCCTGCTTGCCAGGGTTTGCCAGTTGTCCCTCATATAGCGCCTGTAGAGGAAAAAATCCCCCATGTATTCCGGGTTTTTTTCCACGAGAAAACGCCTTGCGGCCTGGCTGTTGTACCAGCGTCCCCCGGCCTCTCCCACCAGCTCCATGCGGGCCATGACCGTGAGCAGACGCCCCAGCTCCGCTTCCCTGAACAGTGCCGCCGAAGCAAGGGAGGAGAGGGTGTGATCCCCCTCCTCGATATGATCGAAGAGCTTCAGTTCCAGGGCGGAAAAGAGAACCTCGGAATACCAGTAAGCGGTGGAAAGGTCCTCCAGGAACTGGTGGCCCGTTCGCGCCGGGTCCCCGTCCCCCGGAAGGGAGCCGCCGGAGGGGTTATACCTGGGCATTTTTGATCGCCACTTCCTCGAAGGTCTTGATATCCGCAAGCACGCGGGTGGAGGCATCCAGCAGCCCCATGGCGATGGCAGCTCCCGTCCCCTCCCCCAGCCTGAAGCCGAGGTCCACCAGGGGCTCGATTCCCAGGCGGTCGTGCATGTACCTGTGCCCCACCTCCACGGACCTGTGGCTGGTAAAGAGGAACTGTTTTGCAACGGGAGCCAGTTCACAGGCGATGAGGGCGCCGGCCGTTGAGATAAAGCCGTCACAGACCACGGGTATGCCGTGGGCAGCGGCCCCCAGCACGAGGCCGGCCAGTCCGCCGATCTCGAGTCCCCCCACCTTCGAGAGGATATCAAGGGGATCCTTCGGGTCGGGTTTGTGAAGGGCAAGGGCCTTTTCGATAACGGATATCTTGTTGTTCAGGGCGGCGTCGTCGATCCCGGTGCCCCGGCCGGTGAGTTTTTCCACCGTGATTCCCGAGAACGCCGCGATCACGGCCGTTGAGGGGGTGGTGTTGCCGATCCCCATATCCCCGGTACCGAGAAGGTCCACGGGTTTTTCGGCGAAGAGCTCCTCAACGATCTCGATTCCCGCCTCGACGGCGCGAACCGCCTCCTCCCGGGTCATGGCCGGTTCCCTGGCGAAGTTTGCCGTTCCCTTTCTCACCTTCTTGTGAAAGATGGGCAGATCCTCGGGAAAATCGTGGTTCACGCCGATATCCGCAGCGATCACCCGGGCGCCGGCATGCTTGCCCAGCACATTGATGGAAGCGCCCTCTCCAACGAAGTTGTACACCATCTGGGGGGTCACCTCCGAGGGAAAGACACTCACCCCCTCCTCCACGACGCCGTGATCCCCGGCGCAGGTCACCACCACCTTGTTGTCCAGGCGCACGTCGATCACCCCCGCGATGGCCGCAAGGCGGGCCGAAACCGACTCCAGAATCCCCAGGCTGCCCTGGGGACGGGCCTGGTCCGCGAGCCTTTCGAGGGCCTTTTCATGTACCCGGGCATCGGGATCTTTAATGGAATCGATGGTTCGTGTCAGCTTCTCCATGTTTTATAACTCCATGATCATTATTCGTTAAATCGGGGTCGCTTGTCCCGCGCCCCTTTACAAAAATCAGCCTGCCGGCAAATAAGGGGCACGGAACATAATAAACACACGGAAAATTCCGATGGTCGCACGCAGCATGCCCATCTTGCGTGCCTAACGTTTATTTTAAAAATTCCATGCGCCTAATGTGCGCCCCCCTCCCGAAGGGGGGGGCGTATTGAACAAGACATACCCGTTGAGCTGCCGGCCACCGGGGGAGGATCAGTTCACCCGGGAGATCTTGTCGCCCTTGATGTCGTCCTTGAAGACCTCCATGCCCTTTTTCATGGCGCAGAAGTCACCGCACATGGTACAGGTGCTCTCCTCCTCGGGGGCCCTTTCGTTTCTCACCTTCCTGGCGATCTCGGGGAAGAGGAGCTCTTTCTCAAGGTCGCCCCAGCGCATGTCGCGCCTGGCAAGGGCCGCTCGCTTCTCACGGTCCCTTCTCTCGGGGTACTTCGCGATATCCCCCACCCTCACGGCAAGGCGGGTGGCCCGAACGCCCTCGCGCACATCCTGCTCCGTGGGAAGGGCAAGGTGCTCGGCGGGGGTGATGTAGCAGATCAGGTCCGCGCCGTAACGGGCGGAGTGGGCGGCGCCGATGGCGGAACCGATATGGTCGTAACCCGCGCCCGTATCAAGGGGGATGGGGCCCAGCACGTAGTAAGGGGCGTTGCCGCTCATGCGTTTTTCCAGCATGATGTTGCCCTCGATCTCGTCCAGGGGAACGTGTCCGGGGCCTTCCACCATCATCTGGGTGCCCATCTCCCGGCCCAGCTCGGCCAGCTCGCAGTTGATGATCATCTCGGCCATCTGCGCCCTGTCGTGGCTGTCGTGGATGGCGCCGGCCCGGATGCCGTTGCCAAGGGAGAGGACCGCGTCGTACTTGTTCATGAGGCCGCAGACCCTGTCGAACTGCTCGTAAAGGGGGTTTTCCTTTCCGGTTGCATCCATCCAGGCCACCATGAACGTGCCGCCCTTGGAGGCCAGGCCGCCGTAACGATATCCCTGCTTTCTGAGCCTTTCGATGGTGTACTGGTTGATGCCGCAGTGGATCGCCATGAAGCTCAGGCCGTCTTCCAGCTGCTGCTCAATGAGGTCGAAGAGGTACTCGGGATCCAGCTTGCTGGGGTCCTGGTATTTCCTGCCGGTCTCCTTGAACGCCTGGTACAGGGGAACGTTGCCGACTGCGAGATTCGTTGCCGCCAGCACTTCCCTTCTCACCTTGTCCAGGTTGCCGCCCGCGGAAAGCTCCATGAGGGTGTCCGCGCCCTCCTCCTCCGCCGCCTTGGCCTTCCTGACCTCGTCGTCGATGTCGCAGATATCCGAGGAGGTTCCGATGGACGCGTTGACCTTTGTCCTGAGGCCGGTTCCGATGCCCCGGACGATCTGCCCCTTGCGGTTGGGGTTGTTGGGAATGACGATCTCGCCCTTGGCAACCCGCATGCGGATCACTTCTGGAGAAAAATCCTCATCTTTTGCTACCTGTTCCATCTGGCTTGTGACGACACCTTCCCGGGCCAATTCAATCTGGGTCTTCATGGGGCACTCCTTAGATCTAAATCCAAAAAATAAAAAAAGGGTTTCGACGGGATAAAACAATCCCACCAGAACCCTTTGCCATCACGCTCATACGTAAGGATTGTCCGATCCGTCTTCTGACTTCCGAATGAAGCTTCCCTCGGGCGCCTTCCCAATCCGGATATGTTCGGATCAGTGGCCGCTCTCCGCGCGAAAGGGGCGCGTGAGCAATGCCGGGGATATTTCGGTTACAGCGATGGGACCGCCACGGATTCGCACCGTGTTCCGTATAATCGGACAATTAACAGTCATTTTTAAATTACAGGTTTTCCCTACCGTAAGCACGGCGGGATAGTCAAGTACTTTTGTGAAAAAGGGGCAGTAAACACGCCTGATCTGTACTCTTAAAGAGGAACACCCCCCGCCTTGGCGAGGATACCCGGTTGATATTTCGGATAATACCCACCATTTCCATGGCCCGTTCCGTTCACCGGCCCGGGCCCTGGCTTTGGACTCAGCGGGTTTTTTTGATTTTTTCCTTTGACAGGGCACCTTTCAGGTATATAGTGCGCGCGTATCGGCTCGTTTCGGGTACCCTAAACGGCCGGTTCCCTTTTTGGACGGGCATTATAACCGCGTCGGCGTTTTTTCCCGCCGGCATCGCCGTCCGAGTAGGAATGGAACTCGGCAACGGCCGCCGGGGATCGGCCTGTTCAATCCCCTTGGAAACCGTATTTTCCGCGGTTGATCGATTTCGACACGGAAAAATGATCCAATATCAATGCTGTTAAAAAAATCGGGAGTGACGCCATGGGGCGCGGTAAGAACATAAAACTGAAGGAAAAGGAAAAGAGGGCAAGGATCAACAATACCCTTCTGAAGGAAGGGGTTGCCTGCCACCGAAACGGCAACCTCAAGAAGGCGGAAGACCTTTACCAAAAGATTCTGGTCTCGAACCCCAACCACGTGGAGGCACTTCGGTTTTACGGGCTTCTCACCCATCAGAACGGCGATTACGAAACCGCGGTGACACTTGTGGACCGGGCGATCATCGTCAAACCCGCGGACGCGACCCTCTATGTGAACAAGGGCGTTTCCCTGAAGATGCTGGGCAAGCGGGAGGAGGCCGTGGACTGCTATCGCGCGGCCGTGGAACTCGACCCGGAAAATGCCGAAGCCTACCGGAACCTGGGCACCGTTCTCAAGGACATGGACGATTTCGACGGCGCCCTTTCAAGCTTCAGGCGGGCGGCCGAACTCAACTCCGCCTACATGGGCGCCCTTGCCTCCATGAGGAAATTCATGGAAGAAAAAAGAAAGGTCGCCCTCGAAATAAAGCAGCTCCTTGAAGCAGAGGATTCCATTTCCGCAACATCGGACAACGTCGCAGGCGAAGATCCCGGGCGAACGTCGCGGCCGATTTCGGTCGAGCGCAAGATCTGCGGCAAGTGCGAAGAGGAAAAGCCGGCGGATGATTTTCACAGGAACAAGTATACCCGGGACGGACTCAAGGCTGCCTGCAAGGAGTGCGTCAACCGTCAGGCAAGGGAATACCGCAAGAAGGTCAGGGAAAGGCTGAACAGGGACAAGACGTCCGTCGGAGCGTAAGACAGACACGTCAAGGGATCCCGGATCTATATATGCCGATTATCTGCCTGAAAAACAAACGCCCCGTCAAGTTCATCGCCGTTTGCGGCATCTGCCGCTTAAGGAGGGGTTGCGGCCCCTACCAGCTTCATATCCAGCCCGAGCTGCCCCTTGTATTCAGGAAAAAAAACACCATGTGCCTGGAAACCCAGGACCATGTCAAGGACACCCTGGACAACCTCACAAAGGAGCAGTATTCGGACCTGTTCCACGAGGCGGTTTCCCACCTTCCCCCGGACGCGAACCGGAAGCAGATCCTCATCCGCCTCAAGATGTTCGAGCTTCTCCGGGCCGGGGACCGGGATGATTAAGGGTATCCGGTGCAAGCGCCTGTTGACATCATCCCCTCTTTTACATAATGTCCTTCCACGACGTCGGGTTGCCGTGCGGACATCTCCGCCGGTTGCCGAAAACGCATCAACACCATTAACATATTGAATTAGTATTTATTTCAATCGATACGAGCGAATTCACGGGGGCCTTCCGGGCACGGATAATGATCCTTACCCCGTTATTTCGCTAAACCGATCACACCGGAGCGGTGAAACTATGGTACAGAGAACAATATTTCTTTTTATTCCGGGAGGAATACTGTTGAACCTGTACGGAATCCATTTCATCGCCCGGACGGACCTGCCCCTGTTTCTGGACAGTACCGGAACGATCCTCAACGCCGTGGTGCTGGGGCCGTGGTTCGGCGCCTTTACCGGTTTTATCTCCATGATGATACCGGGTCTGATGAAAAACCCATCCTTCATCCCCCTTGGCATCGCCAATGCCTGCGTCGGCATTGTTGCCGGATATATACGCAAGTTTCGGGGATTCAAGGATTACAGAATTCCCCTCCTGGCCGCCATGATCCTGGCGGTCACGAGTCTTCTGATCTCATTTCCCCTGTCGGTCTATCTGTACGGTGGATACACGGGAGGAAACCTGGATTATTACCAGGCGCTGCTGGTCCGGGAGGGATTTTCCTCCCTTTTCGCCGCATTTCTTGCCAGAGCCGCCGCCGAACCCGTTGACAAGCTCATCTGCGCATACCTGGCCTGGATTGCGGTAAGCCTCGGGAGCATGGGCATCCGGGGAAAGGCGTCCCATGAAACTCACTAAGGCACGGTTCATTCCCTGGGCTCTCCTTTTTCTCGTTCTAATTACGGGAGAAAAGTCCCTTGCCGAAAAAATCATCGTGGCGGGAGACAGAAACCGCCCGCCCCTGGAGTACCTCGATGCCGCCGGCACACCCATGGGGATACTGGTGGACCTCTGGAAGCTCTGGTCCGAAAAAACCGGCATCCCCGTGGAATTTTCCCTTGAAGAGGAATGGGAGGCATTCCGGAGTGTCCGCGAAGGCAGGGCCGATGTGCTGTCCGGAGCCATCGCCGGGACCGACATCACCCTCGAGTATGCGCCCCCGTTTTACCACCTTGACGCCCATGTTTTTTACCGAAGGGAAGTCCGGCTCGGCGCTCCCTACAACCTCGAACCCTACAGGGTCGGAGTTTCAGCCGATGACCCGGCGGGGCGCTATCTTCACTTAAAGCATCCGGATTTTTCGATAAAAACCCACGCCTCGTTCAATGAGCTCATCAAGGAGATCAGATCCGAAAACCTGAATGTTTTCGTGGCAAACCCCGTCGAAGCCCTTTTCAACATGGGCAGTTCCGGTGTTCTTGAAGATTTCCGACAGTCCGGAGAGCCCCTCTATTCCGTCGGGATCTCCTTTGCCGTTCGCAAGGGCAACTTTCCCCTGCTCGGTGTCATATCCGGAGGCCTGGGCAAAATTACCCCCGTCGAGATAGCGGCGGTTGAAAAAAAATATGCCGGTACGTCGCCGGGACACCGCAACGCCGGCTTCATCTCCCTTGCCGGCATCCTCTTTTCCATGGCGCTGGGGACGGCCGCTGCATTTTGGGTCTTCCGGGAACTTCTGAAAAAAGGGGTGGCGAGGAAAACGGACAGCCTTCGCAAAAGCCACCAGCTGCTCCTGGAGTTCAACGAGGAGCTCAAGGAGCGGGAGAGCCGCCACAGAGCTCTGTCGGAAGGGAGCGTTCACGGTGTTTTCATTGTGGAAAACCGGGTGATCCTCGAAGGCAACCGTGCCGGCGCCGAGATGTTCGGCATGGGCACGGAGGAGATGATCGGAACCCCCCTGGGCGACCTGATCGCACCCGACCATCGCCACAAGGCGCACCTGATCCTCGGCGAAGGTCCCGACAGGGTTTTTACCCTTATGGGAAGCGGAAAGGATCGCGCCGCCTTCCCTCTGGAACTTAGGGCAAAAGGGGTGAAATTCAGGGGCCGGGACCTCACCGCCCTCTCGCTTACGGACCTGACCCTTCCCATCCTTGCCGAGGAAAGGCGAAATTCCGCCCGCAGGCGGCACGCGTCCCTGATGGAATCCATCGGAGAGGCGGCCTTTGTCGTGGACCGGGGTTCCGGCAGGATCCTGCTGACCAACACCGCCTTTACCGGCAAAACAGGCTACCCCGGAGATGAAGCCGAGGGCAGATGCATTGACGACCTCAAGCTCTTCAAGGGCATCGTTTTGAGCCGCGATCTTTATACCGTCGCAAGGGAAAAGGGGGATCTGGCAGGCCTGGAGGCGACCCTCCTCACCGCCGAGGCAAGGGAAATTCCGGTGCTTGTTTCGGTTCGGCCTGCCAGGTTCGAGGCGGCGGAGTGCCTCCTGGTCATCGCAAGGGACCTCACGCCCATGAGGACGGCCTCACCCGAAACCCATGTTTTCGAAAAGCAGCTCCACACGGTCCGGGCGATCTCCTCCATGGACGGCATGGTCGGGGGCTTTGCCGAGCGCCTGGACGCCCTGTTCCTGGAAATTCTGGGCAACACCGGCAGCCTGCAGCTGAAAACGGACCCCGGCCACGACAACCGGAAGAACCTCGACCGGATCGAGTCACTGTCGGGAGCCGGTATCCGCATTGCAACAAGGCTCCGTGCTTTGGCAAGGGAACGCCTTATGGAACAGGTGCCCACGGACCTCAACGAACTGGTCAAGTCCCAGACCGCCCTTTTTGAAAGGTCCCACGGCCATATCAAGTACTTCGACCGATACGAGAAATCCCCCTGGCCCGTGGGGGTAAACCGGGAGCGCATGGAAGAGGCCCTGTTCGACATCCTCCTCAACGCCGTCTGGGCCATGCCCGGCGGAGGGAACCTCGAGGTCAGGACCCGCAACGTCACCCTGAGCGAGCTCTTTACCGAACAGTTCGGGGCCATGCCCGGCAGGTACGTGAAGATATCCGTGGAGGACTCGGGCATGGGGATGGATTCAAGGAAGCAATCCCTTCTGCCGTCGCCCTTTTACACCTCCAGGGCCCTCGGCAGGGGGCCGGGCATGGGCCTTGCGTACGCCCGGGGCATCGTCGGGAACCACGGTGGCGCCCTCATGGTGAGAAGCGAAATGGATGCCGGCACACGGGTGAACGTCTACCTTCCGGCAGCGGCCGACAGGTCGCTCCCCCTTCCCCTTGGCCCCCTTTCACTTCTCCCGGGAAGGGAAACCGTCCTCCTTATCGAAGAGGATCCCGGAGCCCGGAACATGGGGAGCAAACTCATCGCGTCCCTCGGGTACAATGCCGTGGCCCAGGCCGACGGAACCAACGGCATCCGCCGTTACAGCGGACATGCCCCCCGGATCGACCTGGTGATCCACGGCATGGCCCTGCCCGACATGACCGGAGAGGAGGTTTCGGACAGGCTTCGAAAGATCAACGCCGACGTGAAATCCATGGTTTCCATAAGCCACAACGTCGACCACAGGGTCGAGGCGCTGCTTTCAAGCGGATGCCGCGATTTTGTGCGCCGCCCCTTTTCCGGAAAGGAACTGTCCCGCAAGATAAGGAAGGTACTGGACGCATCCTGACCCGGACGGAAAGTTCCGGGAAACCGCTTTTTTAAGGAGTAAAGGATCATGAAGAAAACGGACACCGCCGTCGCCCTCTTTGTATACGGCAGTCTCATGTTCGACAAGGTATGGAACAAGGTGGTGGGCAGGCCCGGCGAACGCCTCCCGTGCACCCTCGGCGGCTGGCAAAGGCTCGGGATAAGGGGCGCCGAATACCCCGCGCTTGTCCCTGGAAAAGGGTCGGTGAAGGGCCTTTTGCGCCTGGGCCTCTCCCGGGCCGACATGGACAAACTCGATCATTTCGAAGGAGAGGAGTACAGGCGGGAAGAACTCCAGGTGGAAACGATGGGCGGCAGAACCGTGCCGGCCCAGGTATATGTGTTCAAGGAGGCCTATCACCACCTGCTGCTCCCGGAGCCCTGGAGCGTTGAGGATTTCGAGGAAAACGGGCTTGCGCGATTTTTCCCGGAGATCATGGCCCGCCGCTACCCGGAGTGACGGGCCCGGGCATGCCCCCGGATGATCCATAGGAACACCCCGCTGCAAAAGCACAACATCATACCCGCGATCCTGCGGAGGGTTCAACAACAAATACCGTAGAGTCGAATCCCGTCATCAAACGAATAGAGGCAACCCCCATAAAAGGACTTTTTCGCCCACGCGAATCCAGTGAACGGTCTCTTTGGGATATTCTGAGTTTCAGACAGTTCCATGGAAGTGATTCAGCCCGGGGACCGTAATTCTCCAAGAACATGTTCAGCCGGGATTCCCCGCGCGATACTAAAAAAAGAATACAGAATTCCGGAAGCGTCAACTGCTGGATATGACGGATTAATTTCAGACATGCAATATATTGTATTTTCTTTCAGACGTTTGGGAAAAGCTTACAGGAACACTGGATTCTTTTTGTTTTATGTGGTTGTTCGTTTTTATCCCATAAGGAAATCCGGAAATGCCCAGGGGTATTCACGCGTTGCCTGCCCGTAACCCGGTCGGGTGAATACGTAATCATATCTTGACATTCCCGTGAAATCATGGATATTGGCAATGACCAATGCGCACGCCTGCAGGGCGCCGGGTTTTACCCGCAACGTAATTGATGGACTCGTAAAAAGTCCGAAGCATATTTTCCCAACCACAACTTTTAGTTGGCCCATTGCCCGGACAATCATTCATGCCGGACTCCGTTTTTGGATGCACGACTTTTTTACAGGACCGCCATAATTGCAGTGCCTTTTTCCCAACATCCGACACACCTCTTTCGGGAACCTTTGCCCGGACCGGAATCACGATGGACGAACGGCCGAATACAAATCGGATTCTCATCAAGGGGCCGGCAAGTATAGACGTAAAAAAACATATTGCCCATGCGGTTGTGCCACACCCGCGTAAAGTACAGTCAGGTATCTTCGCATTATACCACGGGGCGAAAAGAGCCCCCCTGAAACCGACAAGAGGAGGTAGACCATGCCCGCGACAAGAACACGCCGACCGTTTTTTGCTTCATCTTCCCATCTCCTTACCCTGGCCCACAGGGGCGCCCGCGCATATGCCCCCGAAAACACCATGCCCGCCTTTAAAAAGGCCTTTGAACTGTTTAACGTCGACGGTGTGGAGCTGGATGTCCACATGACCCTGGATCGGGAACTCGTGGTGCACCACGACGACGATCTCCTGCGTTGCACGAACATTGCCGAACGCTTCTTACCGGGGGAAAGGACCGACTTCAATATTTCCGACTACTTACTGGATGAAATCCGGAGCCTGGATGCCGGCTGCCGGTTCGTGGGGGAGTTTCTGAAGGCCCCCGGGGGGAAACCAGCTCGGAAACCTACCTCAACGAGTTGACCGACGAGGAGCGAAACGCCTTTGTCACGGACAGGGACCTTGCGGAGTATGCCTCGGGCGAGGTAAGGATACCGACCCTTCTGGAGGTTCTTAAACTCGTTAAAGAGAACAATGCCCGGGTCAATATCGAGATCAAGACCCTTCCCCGCATGTATGAGGGTATCGCCAAAAAGGTGATGGAGATGGTAAAAGAGATGGGGATGATCGAACAAACGCTGATCTCCTCCTTTGATCACGAGCAGCTCGTCGCGGTACGGAAAATTAGTCCGGATATTGCCTCGGCGGTCCTCACCGGAGATCGCATTGCCCTGCCGGACGTTTACCTCGGCGCCCTTGATGCCGACGCTTACAACCCGGGATGCTACGGCGGCTATGATTCCCTTGGATTCGATTCGGAGGAGGGGAAACTCGTGACAACCGCCATCGATGCCTGCCTGAACGGCGGATATGACGTCAATGTCTGGACCTGCAACAAAAAAGAACAGATGCGCCCACTGATCGAGGCCGGGGTGTCCGGGTTGATAACCGATATACCGAACAGGGTTGGGGAAGTATTGTCCGAGTGATCTTTTTTCACCGCCCGATCGAACCGTCCAGTATACGCCGGAGGCGTTCCTTTTCAGCCCGGGCCTTCCTCAGGGCTTCGGCCACCCCGCCCTGGTTTTCAAAGGGCGTCTCCTTCAGCTTCCGTTCCAGGCTTTCCACTTCCCGAAACAGGCGATACAGTTCCCGGGCATAAAGTTTAACGGACATTCTTCCTTCTCCCCATGTTTTCCACACTTTTTACGATCCGGCCTTTAAACCGTAAAGCCCAGGGCTTCGGTTCACAGACACTCTCCCAGCCCTGAATACCCGCGTTTCCCCGGTGGGAGTCCACGCGACAACTATCCTAACAGAGGGGGCATACGGGCACCTATATCCGGAATGTATTGAATTGTCAAAAAGACGAGACTCCCAGGCCATTGCCTCCCGCTTCGATGGCTCGCCTCAACACCCGTCGTTTTCTTACGTTCCATTTTTCTGAACAAACATCTGTTGATATGTTATGGAAAAGGGTTTTGGCAACAGGGACGTAAGTTACTCGAAATAATTTACCCGGGTTCCCGTTAACACCGGTGCTGTCCGGCATCGACTGTTCCACCGTTTTGCCGAGCGGCTTGTGTCGGTATTACCAGGTGCACCATCCACAATCCGCCCGGCATGACCGCATCCCGGTTTTTTGAAAAAAACAATGGTCACGGTACATGCAGGGGACAACTGTAAACAACCCCGCCCAACATATATGAAAGGAATCAAATCATGGGAATTCTCAACGGTCTTCTGGGAAACGCCTCCGAGGTCAATACCGAAAAAATTGAAAAAGAGTTCAAGGATATTCTCGTCGACGGGGAAAAAATCGAACGCGCCTATAAGGTCATCCGGGATCTTTTTGTTTTCACGAACAGGCGGCTTGTTCTGGTGGACAAGCAGGGGCTCACCGGTAAAAAAGCGGAATATCATACCATCCCCTACAGATCCATCACCCATTTTTCCGTCGAAACCTCCGGCCACTTCGATATGGATTCCGAGTTGACGGTATGGATATCGGGGGCACGGGAGCCCATCCGCAAGGAGTTTAAAAAGGGGTCGAATATCGTCGGGGTGCAAAAGGCACTGGCCGCTTACCTCCTTGGATAAGGAGTGAGGAGCAAAAGCAGAACCTACCAAAAAAATGACCGGTGAAATCACCGGTCATTTTTTGTTGACGCACCGTTTCAAGAAAGTCTTCGGGGGTTATTCCCGATTATGTATGATCGTCCGCCGGTGAACCGCCCCGATCAAAGGCTTAATCGACCTCCCTTCTCTCTCCCTGGCTTCTCCTGTCGTATCGCCATCTTCTCTTTGGGGCGGGTTGACCGGAGGAGAGGCTCCGCCGGGGCGCCGTGCGTCGGGTGGGTTCTCCGCACCTGCGATCATGGGCGGATCGCACCGTTCGTTGTTCCGATCCCCTGTATTCGGGATTTTTCGGGCTTACGTCAACCGGATGCTGAACTCTGTGAAGGCGGGTAATTTCCATGGGTAACCTCCTGATTATTATTACTGGCTCACGACCTTTTGCCGATGTGCGATTGAATACGCGAACGCCCTGGAAAAACCTTCATCCGTTTTTTTCGAGCATCGCCTTTCCAATGCGGTTAATATATACCGGGGTAAAACTCCTGGACACAATGGGTACCGCTCACCTGAATGTAAGGAATCGTCGAATCCGACGGTACCCGTTGGCGTGACAATATAAGCGTCTTCATCCGGTGGGCCGATATATAAACAGAACGTCCGTCCGGACGAATTCAAAAAACGCGATTATCAACACCTAAATTAAGCCGCCTCGGGAAAATAACAATCACCGTGCCGGCGGCGGCATAACGGGCCGCCGTTCATGCCCCGAATGTTGAATCCTGTTCGGGATGCGAAGAAGAATCTTGTGTGATGGAACGGATATGATCTATTTACAATCGTCTCCTTTTAAGACATAATACCACAATTTCATGGGAAATACCCGTGTTCGGGTTGACGCATCCCGTTTTAAAATTCCGCTTCCAGGAGTAATGAAGACGCCGATATTGATTCGGCACTTTACTTTATATGCCGTCATCCCTTGACGATAAAGGATTTGCCCTCTTTGATTGGTAAACCAAGATGCTTACAAGGCAATAATCCCGGAGAGAACCATGCATGAAAAGCTGACCCAAAGGATCGGGCGCATCATCGGCACCCGCCTCAAGGATCTGGGGGAACTCCTCGGGATCGCGGATTCCAGAACGCGAATGAATAATAAAAAGGATCTGATCGACGCGGCCATGGAAGATGTCCGCTCGGAACTGGGCAGGGTTTCCGTGGAACGGCATCGCTGCAAAAAAGAACTGGCCGACACCCGGGCCAAATGCGAAGAACTCCTCAAGGAGAGCGACACCGCCGTTGCCAAGGGCCGTGACGAGGACGCCGAAAGGCCCCTGTCCCTGTTGCTGGATATGGAAGCCCGGAAGGAGATGCTGGAAACCCGCCTTGACGAACTTGCCGAGCTGGAAGTCAAGCTGTCCATAATCCTGCCGGAGCTCGTGGCCGACAAACGGAAGCTGACGGAGCACCTTGAACAAAGCAGCAAGGCCAAGGGCGGTACCCGGCGGGAAGGAAAGAAAAACGGCCCTTCTCCCCTTCCCGATGAAACGGATTTCACGGGTTCGGCGGAGCTTGCCGAAGCATTTCTGCGAGGTCTCAGAGGCCATGGGGCCATATCCGGCATGGACGCCCCGGGGGATACCGACCCGGCCTTCGGGGACCTGGTCGAGGTGAACGATATCGTCAGAAAACACAGGATAGAGGAACGACTCGCCGCAATCAAACAGAGGTTAAAAAGAGGTGACGGATGATGCTATTTTTACTGGCCCCGGAAAACAAACCCTTTGCCGTTGCCCTGATGCTGATGCTTCTCATTTCTCTACTGGAAGGAATCACCACGATCCTCGGAGTTGCCGCATCGAACCTCCTGGAGTCCCTTCTTCCCGATCTAGGCGAGCTTCCCGAGGGAGAAGTGGATTTTGAAGGGGGCCACGGCTCCCCCTCATCCCTCTCGAGGGTGCTGGGCTGGCTTCGCATCGGCGAAGTTCCGATTCTGATCCTCTTTATCATATTCCTGAGCGCGTTCGGGCTCATCGGCGTCGGCCTCCAGTCATTCTCCAGCCGAAGTTTCGGGTTTTTCATGCCCGTATGGGCGGCAACCCTGTTTTCCCTGGGGGCATCGTTTCCCCTTGTGAGAATCTGCGGCGGTTTCCTGGCCAGGTATATGCCGGGGGATGAAACCTATGCGGTTTCAAGCGATACCTTTATCGGGCGGGTTGCCGTCGTCACCCTTGGAAAGGCCGCGCCCGGCAGTCCAGCCGAGGCAAAGCTCAGGGATCTCCACGGGCAGACCCACTATATCATGGTGGAGCCGGACGGGGCGGATGAAACGTTCGAGCAGAACAGCCGGGTCCTTCTCGTCAGCCGCGAGGGAGCCGTTTTCAAGGGCACCCGCAACATGAGCGATGCCCTTCTGGACAACGATCAATAAACACGAATTTTAAGGAGGCGACAATGTCGGGTCTTACGGTAATCACGTTCTATTCAGGCACCATACTGGTCCTGCTCTTGGTGGTGGGTATCATCTTTTCGAGGCTTTACAAGAAATCGTCCAAGGAGATCTCCTTTGTAAGGACCGGGTTTGGCGGAGAAAAGGTTATTCTGAACGGCGGCGCCCTGGTTCTCCCCGTTCTCCACGACATCATCCCGGTGAACATGAACACCCTGAGGCTGGAGGTGCTCCGGGCCAACGAGCAGGCCCTGATCACCCGGGACCGCATGCGCGTGGACGTGACCGCCGAGTTCTACGTCAGGGTAAAACCGGAAAAAAACTCCATCGCCAACGCGGCCCAGACCCTGGGGATGAAGACCATCAACCCCGACGAGCTGAAATCCCTTGTGGAGGGCAAGTTCGTGGATGCCCTGCGCGCGGTGGCGGCGGAGATGGCCATGGAGGAGCTCCACGAACAGCGGGTGGATTTCGTGCAAAAGGTCCAGCAGGTGGTGTCCGAGGACCTGCTCAAGAACGGGCTTGAGCTGGAAAGCGTCTCCCTCACGGGCCTGGACCAGACCAGCAAGACCTTTTTCAACCCGGACAACGCATTCGACGCCGAGGGCCTCACAAAGCTCACACAGGCCATCGAGGAGAGACGAAAGAAGCGGAACGACATCGAACAGGACACCCAGGTGGCCATCGCGAACAAGAACCTGGAAGCCGAAAAGCAGCAGCTGGAGATCACCCGGGAATCGGAGTACGCAAGGTTGCAGCAGGAAAGGGAGGTCGCCGTCAGGAGGGCGGCCCAGACAACCGAGATCGCCAAGGACAAGGCCGACAAGGCTAAAGAGGCGGAGCAGGCCGATATCGCATCCAAACAGCAGGTGGAGCTGACGAAAATATCGGCCGAGCAGGCCATCGAGGAGAACCGCATCGTCAAGGAGCGCCAGGTCAAGGAGCGGGAGATCGAGAAGATGCGGGCCGTTGAAACCGCCTCCATCGAACAGAAGAAGACCGTGGAGCTGGCAGAGCAGGAGCGGGCCGTTGCCGTGGCGGAAAAATCCAGGGAGCAATCAGAGGCCCAGGCCGAGGCCGACAAGGCAAGGGCCCTTGCCGTGCGTGAAGAGGAGAAGGTGATCACCGCAAAGGAGACGGAGATCGCCGAAAGGGCAAAGGCCGTGGAGTTGGTGGAAGCCGCCAAACTTGCGGAGCGGGATGCCATCAAGGTCAAGGTGGCCGCCGAAACGGAAAAACAGGCGGCACAGGACCAGGCCGAGGCGGTTCGCATCGAGGCAACGGCTGCGGCGGAAAAACAGCGAATCGAAGCCCAGGCTTCGGCGGATGCCGTGATCGCCGGGGCGGAAGCCGCGTACCGCAAGTACGTGGTGGATGCAAAGGGCAGCAGGGCCATCAACGAGGCCAGAAACACCCTTTCCGCGGAACAGATCGCCATGGAGGTGAAGCTTGCGCTGATCAATTCCCTGCCCGAGATCATAGAGCAGAGCGTAAAGCCCCTGGAACAGATAGAGGGGATCAAGATCATCCAGGTGGAGGGACTCGGCGGAAACACCGGGGGCGGAAACGGAACGCAGCAGACGGTCCCGGGCCAGGGGAACCTCGCGGACCAGGTTGTGAACAGCGCCCTCCGGTTCAGGAGCCAGGCCCCGCTGATCGATTCCCTGGTATCGGATATCGGTCTTTCCACCGGGGATATCAACGGCATCGCCTCCGCTCTTTCCGGGCAGATCGGAGTGGACACCAAAACGCTTTCCGGGCAGACCGGGGTGGACACTCAAACTCTTTCAAGGCAGACCGAGGCGGACACCCAAACTCTTTCAGGGCAGACCGGGGTGGACACCCAAAATCTTTCAGGGCAGACCGGGGTGGACACTCAAACGCTTCCCGGAGAGGCCGGAGTGGAGACTAAAACAGATGATCCGCCATCATCCGGAGCATAGCAAAATCCAATTACCACTGTTCATCAGCCGGCCCCGCAGGTCGCGGCGCCGTTGTTATGGATAGGAGTCACAAGCTTTATGCCGGATCTGCCGGGAAGTTGCCGGCGGGTCCGGGCATTTGATTCCATCAGAACAATATATTGTGATGGCCGGCACAGAGTCGTGGGAATCACAAACAAGCAATGATAAGGGGGCCGTTATTATCTATCAATGATCCAGATAAACTGCCCCCCTTTTTATTTCCCATTTTGATGATCTCAAAACCCCGCGTTTATTCATGTGGCCGAAAATCCCATGACAACGGCAACATTGTAACGATTGAATCGGCCACGCCGGAGTCGGTAAAATGGAATGCCGGGAGGATCATTTTCCCTGTGACTCGGCATACCTCAAGCAATGCCCAGCGAGTTTAGTTTCTCCTTGCCGGGCACTCCCTCCTCGTCCCAGCCCATGCCTTTGTAGAAGTCCTTTACCATGCCGTCGAGGCCGTGGACCCGCCTTCCCTTCGCGGCACCGGCCGCGATGGGATCGCGGGTGAACTTTTCGGGCAGGCTGTCGTCGGCGCTCGTGGCGCCGTGGGTGAGGTTGAAGAGCTTCTCCATGTTGACGATTCGTTCACCGACGGTAAAAAGCGCTTCGGGGGTCAACTCGATGCCCGTTATGGCCCCGATCATCTCGCTTTCGGTCACAAGATCAAGGTCGCCGATAATGCTCAGGGCCGGCACCTTGCAGAGGCCCAGGGAGTCGATGATGCTGCTCACGCACATGCATTTTGCAACAAGGGCCCCCTTGCCGCCGGTGGCCTCGAAGTCGATGGCCGAGGCGGTGCCGAACTCCTTTTTTGCCTGCTCCGCCGAATACCTGAACTCCGCGATGGGGTAGACGCTGGTAAAGTCCCCGCCCCTGAGGGAAACGGTATAGCTAAGGGCGATCCCCATCATTCCCCTCGGATCCCCGCCGTATATTTCAACGCCCTTTGCGTGGTAGGCGTATTTTTCCGCGCCCTTTCCGATGATCTCCGCCGCGCGGGCCACTCCCCGGGAGAGGATATTGCCGATGCCCTCCCTTTCGGCGATCTTCTTCATCAACGCCTCCATGGCGTCCGCGTTGCCCCAGGTCAGGTCGATCCCTTCCGTATCCGTGATGGTGAGGATGCCCCGCTCATAAAGATCCATGGCAAAGGCGATGACGCTGCCGGTCGAGATGGTGTCCAGGCCGAGGATATTGGAGAGGTTGCTGAGGTAGAGCAGGGCCTCGCCGTCGTACAGGCCGCAGAGGGACCCCATGTCGATAATGGTTTCATACTCCGGGCGACCGCCCACCATCCCCTTGTACTTTTTGGCCTTTAATTTCACCTCGGCCTTGCAGTGCACCGGACACCTGGGGCAGCTCGTCTTTTTTTCCACAAACTCCGCAAGTCCCCGGCCGTCGATATTTTCCGCGCCTTCAAATTCATGATCCCGGTAGTTGCGGGTGCTGAGCGCCCCCTCCTCGTAAAGCTCCACGATATCGCCCGCGCTTCCCCAGGTGGAAAAGCTGTGGAGACGCTCTTCGGAGGCGGTAAGCTTGTTCAGCCAGGCCTTTACGGCGGCGGCGGTTCTCCCGTCCTTTTTACCGCGCTTCTTGACGTTTGCGACCGCCATTGCCTTCAGGTTCTTGGACCCCATCACGGCACCCAGGCCGGTTCTTCCCGCCGCATGATCGATCCCGGCCATGATGCAGGCATAGGGGATGAGGTTCTCGCCGGCCCGGCCGATACACATCACGGAACTCTTCGGGTCCCCAAGTTCCTCCTTGATAAGCGCTTCGGTCCCCCGGGTATCCTCCCCCCAGAGGTGTTTTGCCGGACGAACGCGAATCCCCTTTTCGTCCACATAAAGGTAAACGGGTTCCGCCGCCCTCCCCTTGATGATGATGCTCATGATCCCGCAGGCGGACAGCTTTACGCCGAAATCACCGCCCACGTTGGAGCTTCCCATAAGTCCCGACAGGGGGGATTTCGCGCAGAGATGGATCCTGGATGAGGAGGGCGCCGCAGTGCCGGTGAGCAGGCCGCAACTCAGGGCGATGATGTTTTCCGGGTCCAGGGCGTCGGTGCCCGCGGGTATGCTCCTGTACAGCGAAGCGGTGTTGAAACCGAAACCGCCGAGGAATTTCTCCGCCATTTCAGCGGTATAGGGGCGGGTTTCAACGCTGCCGCCGGTGAGGTCGACGGTTACAATATTTCCAAGGTCCATGATTTCCTCGTCTTATACATCTGAATTTTCACATCAAGAGCGCCGTCCGGTGCCGCCGCCGCATGAATGAATTCCTTACTCGCCGTCTCTGAAATTCATCCGGATACCCTTAATCGAGGAAGTCCCGCCCAAAATCTTTCGCACTTCGATGTCAAACCGAAATTGCCCGGGTGGCTCTCGATTTCCATAAAACACATTGTCTTTACGTTTTTTAACGATTTGTCAAGAGATCCTTGCAGGACAACGATAAACCGGGAACGGTTTAGAAACAAAGATACTTGCAGCGTAACGATAAACCTGAAGCAGTTTTGAAACAAGTATCCAAATTGGAGGGCCTGCTTTGATGCAGGATTGCAATATTTTGAATTTCCTATAAAATAAACCCAGGTATTCAGTAAAGAACTCGCTCCTTTTCACCAAGGATGCAATCATAAATACAACCGGGGTATGACGGCCCGTACGGCTTTATCTGTACGCATCGGCGTTTTCATCACCCGATCGCCCCGATCCGGCAAGCGTCACATGCCGTCAACGGTTCGTTACCCACTTGAAAGGAATAGATTATGGACAGTAAAAAATCCGGATTCAATTCCAGGTTGATCCACGGCAGCGGTTTTCACGATTGCCTTGGAAGCGCCAACGTACCCGTCTACCAGACCTCGACCTTCACCTTCAAGAATGCCGACCACGGCGCCGCCTGTTTTGCCGGTGAATCGGACGATTATATCTATACGCGCCTCGGAAACCCCACCATTCGCGCCCTTGAAAATACGGTCGCCGGATTGGAGAACGGATATGCCGGAATCGCCGTTTCATCGGGCATGGCGGCCGTGAACACGGTCTATACCGCCTTTCTTTGCTCGGGCGCCCATATCGTCAGCCACAACGCGTTATACGGCCCTTCCCGGGTGGTCATGGAAACCACATACTCGAAGTTTGGAGTTGAATACAGCTACGTGGACGCTACGGATGCGGAAAATGTACGAAATGCGATCAGGGACAACACGAAGCTGATCTTCCTCGAAACCCCGGCCAACCCCACCATGGGAATCACCGATCTTGCCGCAGTGGTCAAGATTGCGTCCGAAAAAAAGGTCCCGGTCTGCGTTGACAACACCTTTTGCAGCCCCTATTTGCAGAAGCCCCTTGATTTCGGCGTGGATGTGGTGCTCCACTCCATGACGAAATTTATCAACGGCCATGCCGATATCGTTGCCGGAATGATCGTCACAAAGGATGATACCCACATCAAAAGCCTCCGAAGCACCATGTGCAACATGGGCTGTAATATGGATCCCCACCAGGCCTTCCTGGTGCTCAGGGGCCTCAAGACCCTCGGCATAAGACTGGACCGTGCACAGGAAAATGCACAGAAAATCGCAAGGTTCCTGGAAGCCCACCCCCTTGTTTCATGGGTGAAGTACCCCGGCCTTCCCTCCCATCCCCAGTACGAGCTGGCCAAAAGGCAGATGGCGGGTCCCGGCTCCATGATCAGCTTCGAATTAAAGGGAGGGCTTGAAGCGGGCAAGGTGCTGATGAACAACGTGAAACTCTGCCTTCTTGCGGTTTCACTGGGGGGCGTGGAGAGCCTTATCCAGCACCCCGCTTCCATGACCCACTCCAAGATGTCCCCCGAAAAAAGGGAGGCGGCAGGTATCAGCGACGGCCTTGTTCGTTTTTCCGTGGGGATCGAGGATGCGGAGGATATCATCGCGGATCTCACGCAGGCCCTTTCAACGATTTGATCCGGAAATTACGAAGGCAACAACAGTCGATACCCCGCGATGGTTTGAGAACGGTACGCAAAGGACGGATTATGAATGATCAACAACATAGTGAAAGAAAGAAACAAAACATGACTTCGAACGAAGAGGAGAAAGGAGTATGCAACTCCAGCGACATCATAACCGAGGAAGTTGATGATTCCCCCCCTTCAAGCGGGAAGATATTTTTGAAAAGCCCGCTTTTTATCAGAACATCAAAAGTCGTTGTTTTTCTGGGGGCGATGGGTGCTTTTTTTGCCAACATGGAAGCAAGCCGCACATTTATCTGCAAGAATGGGCCCGACTTCGTCACAAGTCGAATTGGATGCGAGGCACCGAAGTACGGCGTTTACTGTACCCACATCGGTAACGGGGAAGCTGCCCGTCCCGGATTCACGCTGATTGCGGAGAATACAAAGCCGGATTTTGTTCTATCCGGCGCTGTCTTTGAGATAATAGAGGCAACTCCGCCCGCTCCTGTCGCCGGAGCCCCCCTGCTTGCAAGTGGAAAAGAAGGCGTATTCCATGCGCTTATTCGGCCGAAGGACCTCAGGCCCGGCACAACATTACAGTTTAATATCGAAAAACCCTTGTCCACCGATGCCGCCACCTGGGCATTGACCTTCTGCCCTGTTCTAGTCGGCAACACTCCGATTCAATCGACGGTTACGTTCTCTCCCACGTTTTATAAATCCCCAGGGACCCCGTTGGAGGGTGGGCCCGGCCCCCTCCATCTGAAAATCAAAATGGTCAGCATTCCGGCCCCGGGCACCACGCAATCACAAATGGAGCTTGTTCCCATGAAACCGGAGGAGGTGTCCTTTCCCGATTTATCCCGAAGGGCCACGTTTTCAAGGCACGCTTGTGAAATAGTGGAGGTGAAACAATGAGGAATCTTCGCGGGACCGGTATCGCATGCCTGGTACTCTCTTCAATCTTACTCTTCCATACCCCGGTTTTCGGGGAGACAGGAGGATGCTCGTTAAAACAAGGGTCGGCCCCAACACTTTCCGAGTTGATTGATAAAACAAACAAAGCGAATTCCCTCTGGGCAATTAATGAACTTGCCCAAACCATTCCCCCCGGGACCCGTGCTTCGGTCGGTCACGAGCTCCTTATCCGGGCCGCCGGGGCGTCCATTGATCATAATTACTGGACGAATCCGGGTTGCCCGGAGTTGGTTGTGAAAATCGTTCAGCTTTCCGCTTTTCTCAAACAGGATAACGTTAACGACAAACTCGAGGATTTGCAAAATCCAAGCCGTAATGAAGCCGACGCCCTGGAATCGATGATCGGTGTTCCCTCCAAGACCTTTGGAATGCGTGTCCTGTGGGGCAGCCCTTTCGGATTTCACGACGACATTTCCATTGACATTCGCAACCGGCAATATCAATTTATCCGTGACACCGTCAATCCGCCCGACAAACTCTGTGGTAAAAGCATATGTCACGCATTGCCCGGGAAAATATTGCACGGCCTGGGCCCGAAGTATTCACCGGTACCGGATCAATGGATTCTGGACTCGGGTTACCAACCGTCCCATGGGGAGGGTTCCGCTTCAGCCATCCCCCTTTCAGGGTATTTTTCACTTCTAACCATGGGAAAAATCGCGGTACTGATGCAATCTTTTTCACCAGAGGAACAGGTACTGTTGAAGACCGTGATGCTCGGCGGGTTAAGCTCCCTTGGGTGGTTCGGAATCGAATGGGCAAACGATACCGCATATGGATTTTTCCACCAAACCGATTTTAACAGATCCAACCTGTCTTCCGCTGGATTGAACGAAGGCGCCATCCTGAAGATTCTTCAAGGAAAAGCCGACACTGTCTTTCATGCCCGTTACTATGACCTTGCGGCAGCTGATTACACAGCACTTTTAAAGCAAAAGATAGCGGATAAAAAAATCAGGCGCGCCCTCGCCTGGAAGCGACTGATTTCACTGCTGGCCGATGACACATCCAGTCAACCCGTCGACTTCACACAGATTTCAGATTCCGGCGCGAACAAAAGCCTGTATCAATCCGAGTTCAATGTTCTGGCTCTGCGCGAGGCTGCCGGGCAGATCATCACAAAGGGAGCCCGCAAGGTAGTCTGGCCTTCGGATCAACGCCTCGCCGATCTTCAATACAAATTACGTTCCCTGCTTCGGACAGAAGAATTTCGAGCGGTTTATAAAAAGTGGGTTCGCGAGTTCAACAGGGATATGCATACCATCGTCCGACCGGATTTTGCAGTCCGCTTCCTTTCATCGCAAATCACCCTGATCGATAAGTATTTCCCGCCGGAAAAAAGGGGGCCTTTTAGAGTGCATCTTCTAACGGAGTTTCTGGCATATGCACGCGAAATAAGTTACCTTATCAGTTTCAGGGTCAAGGACGGCATCTGGACCCGTCGAGGCGATGTTTCTCCTGACGAGTCCGAATTCATTGAAGTTCTTGAGGTTCTGAAACATCCCGAACGTTTCTCCTATTCCGACAAACTGTACGCATCAACGTCACCGGAGGAAGATCGAAACTCATGTCAACAGAATTACACGCTCACATTTATAAACCGTGATTGCCTCAAGAAAAATCCCGCCAAGAAAAGCATCCCTGAAGAAGTTTGCCGCACAGTCGCGCAAAACCTTCCGAAATCATGGCGGGACATGGTTGACTGGGCCGAGCAGGGCCTGCATCGGTCACCTCCGAATTATCGCCCCTATGTGAAGTTGATTTGGGCCTCCTGGCTGGGCATTCCCTCCGGCATTTTCCAAAAGCTTGGAGTGAACGGCTGGCGTTACAATCCCATGGACGATTTTCCATTAACAAAACCCGACTATGCCAAAAAAGTGTTTAACAAGGCAGGGGGAGAGGAACGCGCCATACTTGGAACACTTATTTTCGCAAGGAATTTCCTGGAAAACCGCGCCAACCCGGAACAATAGGACACGCAATCTTGCAAGATCGTTTTGTTGACGCCTTTAAAGGAGTTAATTCCTGGTCCCCCCGTACAGAGACCTCCTATGTGATGGCCCGGGCGCCCCACCGTACGTGGAGCCCGGAAAACAAAAACGAGAAAGGAAAGATAGTAAATTATTTAACGTTCCGTCGATGCGCTATCCCGGTTATCCCATAAAAACTTAAGGGATCTTGAAAGCTTTTCATGGGAAAAAACTTCCAGAGAAAGACTGCCGTTATAATCTTGCAAGATATGGGCGACCGGGCTCATTTCCTCATTGCTTAGACATGAAAGGGCAAGATGGTCCCGGCCTTTTTCTACACCGTGGAGGTGGATGATCGTTGTCCTGTCGCGGTATTTTTCATATGCTGCGGCCGTGTCAAAACCGTGGAAGATCAAGTGCCCCAGATCGAGGCAAACAGAAAAGTCAAATCGGCGTATCACATCATCCGCCCATTCAAAGGGGTAATCCAGGGTTTCCAGGGAGACGGATCTTGCATCAATTTCCGATTGCAAGAGTAATTCGCAACTTTCACAAACCATTTCCTCCCAAGCTTTCCGATTTTCCAGGGTTCCGGAAGGCATATTAAAGGGCAGGTGCAAAGTATGGGTGGATGGATTTAATCCGGCGCAAAGGTCAACCACCCGTATGACCGTTTCCACGGCCGTCGCCCTGCCGGCGGGTTCGAGATCCGTAAAGGAGACGTCGGTGGGCAGGTGAACATTATAGGTGATGTCGAATTCCTCTGCAAGATCCGCCAGCGATTTAATGTCTTCCCGTGACGGCAGGCTGCCGGGATATATGCTTTCAAAGAGCACCAGCTCAATCTCGTCCACGAACGGCCCCAGCATCCGGACATTTGGAATGATATTGTCCGGATAAATAAAGGATGGGCAGGCAAGCCTGAAAGGATAAACCCCTTTAAAGGGTTGCGGCAACGGCCTATATTCTTTATTTATATCCATTATCCTCAAGTTCCCCGTAGATTCAACGCTTCAAGCGGCAGCCCACAGCCCGCCCCAGAGGATCAGCATCCAGACAAGGGAGGAGAGGAGCATCAGCCGGCAGGCTTTGTCGATATCCCCTTTTCCCACATCACCGAACCTTGTTCCGATATAAGGTTTCTCAACACGTTTTCCATGATAGTAATTAGGCCCTCCGAGCCGCACCCCCATGGCCCCCGCAAAGGCCGCCTCGGAGAACCCGGCATTGGGGCTCGAGTGATTCCGCCCCTCCGTAATTCCGGTAAACAGGGAAACTTTGCCGTTTCCGGAAAGGATCTTGGATGCAAGGGCGATCACCGGCACCGACAGCCTTGCCGGAATATAGTTGGCGACATCGTCGATCCTGGCCGCTATCCTTCCGAAGTAAAGGTATTTATCGTTCTTGTATCCCACCATGGAGTCAAGGGTGTTCACCATCTTGTAGGCCATGGCAAGGGGCGCGCCCCCGATTGCCGCAAAGAACAGGGGGGATATCACGCCGTCCACGAGGTTCTCTCCCACGGTCTCCACCGCCCCCCGTATCACCCCCTGTTCCGTGAGGTCCTTGACCTCCCTTCCCACGATCCAGGAGAGCTTCTCCCTTCCGGCGGGCAAGCCTTTCTCCTTCAGGGCACGGTCCACCGCCATGGCGGCCTGCATCAGCGATTTCGCGGAGATGCAGTAGTAGACAAGCACAATTTCAAGGAGGATGCCAAGGGGTTCGGACAAGAGGTATGCACACTTCACGCAGGCCAGCGCGATCAAAAATGTAATGGAGATCAGAAAGATCGAAAACAGGCCGCCGGAAACCAACGGCTTTTTAATCAGCCTTCTGAAGAGCGGTTCAAAATAAAGTATCCCGTTTCCCATCCAGCGGATGGGATGAAACAACCACAGGGGATCGCCCAGGATCAAATCGAGAACAAATGCTGCGGGGATTACAAACCAGTGCTCAGCCATCAACATATCCATCCAAATCTCCATTCATGTTTCTCAAAAATCGAAAAATCACCGGGAGTTGAAAGCTCAACATCCAAAAGGACTCAATCAGCCCGCCGGATTTAAAGGTATTCAAAACCGGGTGCCGATCCCTTCCCGGGCAACAGATCCTCTTCCGGAAAGCCACTTCCCGCCAATTTCCATTTTGACAACAAGTAATTGCCGGGCTTGAAAACATAAGCATGCCCCGGTTTAATAACGGCCTTATCTCAATAACCTCGTACCGGCCCTCGATTACCCTCAAAGGCCCTAAGCGGTAAGAAACCGTCCAACTTGCCGCAACCACCAGCGTCTCCCGCAAAAAAAATAGTAACGGATCAAGTCGAAGGAGACCGACCGCATCTCCCCTTAAATAAAGCTGACAAAGGGTCATGTTAAAGGAGACATACCACACCTCTCCAAAAAAAACCGGTTACGGGTCGTGTGGAAGTAGATCATTTATCAGCACAACTCCAGCAGCCGCTTTGCCAGCTTCAGGTTGATCTCTCTCGATTTCAAAGAGAATCGAACGAAGCGATCCGACAGCCCGACGAAGTTGTCACAGTTTCGTATCAGGATCTTCTCTTCGAGGAGAAAATCCCAGGCCCTTTGGGCATTGAGGCGTTCCGGCAGTTTTGCCGTCATGAAGTACGTTGCGCTCGGATATATTTTAAGCTCGCTCTTGCCCGCCATCGTGTCCATGAACAGGGCCTTCTCCGCTTCGAAAAAATCCCTTGATTCGGAAAGAAAACGGGTAATCGCGGGCTTGTTTTCGGCGATATGGAGCACCGCCTCCTGGGCAAGGGCGTTGACGCTCCAGGGAAGTCGGAATTTCTCGAACTTGTCGATAACGGTAGGCTCCGCGATCAGAAATCCCACCCGCAGCCCCGGTATCCTGAAGATCTTGGACATGGAGTTCAATACGATGATATTGGGCAAGCTAAGGCGCACCGCCGTAATCTTTTCCGCCTCCTTCACAAAGGGGAGGTAGGACTCGTCGATGATAAAGTACTTGTCCGGGTGGGCCTCGGCCAGCATCCGGATTTCGTCCACCGGGATCAAGGCGCCGGTGGGGTTGTCCGGGTTGCAGATAAAGATCGTATCGTACCCGGCGACGGCGGCTGTCAGTTCTTCGAATCCCGGCACGAAATTCCGCTCTTCCTCCGCGATATGAAAGTCGTATTCCACATCGTACATGATGCAGGCGTCCCTGTAGTCGGCGTAGGTGGGGCCGACAATAAGGGCCCTCCGACTTTCAAGCGCCTGGGGTATGGTGTAGATAAACTGGGTGGTTCCGTTACCCGCCAGAACCGATTCAAAGGAGACCCCGTACTCGTCCGCCACCGCCTCGATGATACCGGCCGCATCCACCTCGGGAAGGGAGATGATGGCGTCCATCTTCCCCGACAGGTGCGCGGAAAGTCCCTCGGGGGGCCCAAGGGGGTTCAGGTTGCTGCTCATATCGATGATATCGCTTGCACTGCAACCGATTTTTTCCGCCGCCTCGTGGATATTTCCACCATGGCCCTTGATCATGCCGCGCCTCCTGCTGCTACA
>PPCM01000240.1_pt1 | contig 67642 bp, 61 predicted proteins | sample 1555541 | NCBI WGS metagenome assembly PPCM01 (sample SAMN05284479, study PRJNA326546) | Marine sediment metagenome, whole genome shotgun sequencing project. | isolation source: marine sediment | place: Germany: Wadden Sea | collected 2012-09-05 | reverse complement strand
GATGCTGCACGCCATCCCCGGACTCGAAGCCGGTGAAGAGGGCGAAGACTCGGCAACTTCTGAGCAGGCCGCTAGTTAAGATTTATATCACATACAATTCATTCTAATCACATAATCCCCGAAGAGAAATAAAAGCCATGTCCATGCAACGTAAATTTAAGGTGACCACCTCCATCACTCAATACATGTGGGCTTCATCACGAAGCGACGCAGAGAAGTTTCAAGAAGAACTCTTACAAAAAGGAAAGCTCGATGTGATGCGTCACGGCGAGACCGAGGTGAAGTATTGCTTCGCCGGCGGTAAAGACTTCGTCGAAGCGCCTGAAGATATTTCGCAAACACGCGACCCGATCCAAGAGCCCCGCCGCGGCGACTGGCTGGAGATCGAGCATGGCGATGTGAAGGCCTGCGCGCTTGTTCGCCGACTGACACGCCGCAAGGTTTACTACTACGAAGCACTCTCTAAAACCGAGCGCTCCGTCGACCGCGAGCGCTGGATCCAGTGGGCATCGCAACACCACATCCACCCGTCCTATGATGGTGTCGTGCCACCTTTTATCGTCGATGAAGCAGTCAATGCCCACGAAGATCGCGGTATGCTCAAAGGCTTCAACGCCACTCCGGACTCCTCCCTTATCCTCGAGATCCTCGACAAGTATGGCTATGTGCCCGATGATTACGAAGTCGAGAACGGCTACTGGGCTGAGCTCTACATCGACCGTGCCATCTCAGAGAAGATTCTCTCCGATCAGCAAGAGCCATCGCTCCGCACCGGCACGGACGGTGATCAAGAATTTGGTGATTTTTCTGTGGGCTTCTCTGAAGAGTTACCCACTATGGATGAATTCGATTCGAAATTCTAAGAAAACTGAGCATCATATCAGCAGACTTTTATTATATTAACCGGAAGGTTCATTATGGCACGTAAGCTAGCATTCATTAACTATAAAGGTGGGGTGGGTAAAACCTCTCTTATCGTCAACATAGCCTCCTGTCTCGCGCAACGCGGCAAGCGCGTCCTCCTCTGCGATCTCGATACGCAGTCCAACTCCAGTATCTGGCTCTTGCGCATTGAGCGCTGGAATCGCATTAATATGGAAAAGCGCGGATCGATCTACTCTTTGTTTGATCCCGGCGATGAGCGCATGAAAGATATCATCGTGAAGGACGTTGTCCGTGATAATCAGGGCAATGCCCAGTTGCCCGGTCTTGATCTGCTGCCCACCACCTTCAATCTGATCGACATCGAGAACGAGTATAAGATCAACCCACAAAATCCGCATTACCTGATCTTTAACGAGCAGATTCGCGAAATTGAGAAGGACTACGATTTTATCCTCTACGACTGCCCACCCAACGTGCTCAATGCATCTCAATTGGGCATCTTCAGTGCCGACGAACTCTACGTCCCGGCGAATCCTGACGCACTCTCACTCATTGGCTTCACCCTGATGATCGAGAAGCTGCTTCTCTTCTATCGCCGCTCGGCTGGGTTCCGTATCCCCGAGATGGGCAACTTCGCCCGCGTCTCCGGTGTGATCTTTAATTCGATCAAGGCCAACGTCGATATCGGTGTGCCCAAGATGCGTATGCAACTCCGCCTGAATCAGTTTAAGAAGCAGCGCCTCGTCTCGAACGAAGCCAAGATCTACGATAGCTGTGTGCGTGATGCCACCATCGTCCGCCGTGCCGTTACGCTCGGTCTGCCGGTCTGCCTGGTGGAAAGCCGTGAAGTGGCCGAAGGTGTGGGTAAAGACTACAACGATTTGGCCGAGGAAATTCTTTCGCACGACGTCAATGCGGTCGCTCAAAGTGGCAGCAGCGCTGGCAATACCAATATGGCGAGCGCTTCCTAGCGCGTCGACTTCGGGCAGCACTACCCGAGCCTTAAACAATGAGCGAAGAAAAGACTGATAAGAGTCCTTTGAACGAGGTGGAAGCCCTAGCTGCACGCTGGGATAAGGCCGCCTATCGCGCGCAAGGTTCTCCTTTCGAGGATTTAAGTATATCGGCTCTAGCTAAGAACACCGGTACACGTGCGTGGTCGCGCCCCGGTGGTAAGGTCAAAGGCGACACGATCGCTCGCTACATCTATCTCAGTTTCGAAGAACTCATGGAGATTGAGAAGCTCGACCTCAAATCAGCTAAACAACTACTCGAGATTTGTGAAGCGACCTTCCTCTTTGAAGAGGAGTGCGACGACCTCGGCTCTTTTGAAGAGATCGACAATCAAGCCTACCAGCAGCGTATGCGCTTCGTTGAAGAATTCGGCCTCTATCAGGACTATCCGGTCGCACTCGCCAATCTCGACCACGACCTTCGTGAACTCTGCGCGGCTGAAGAAATCATTACCTTTGTCGACCTGATGGAGTTCCTCGACCGACTCTCGGACAAAGCGTTCATCGGCGGGAGTTACCGCAGCTTGCAAAACGTCTTTGCGCACGGCGATGAAAAGGGGCTGACCAAGTATTTCCCGTATCGATTGTCGCACCGCGGCTTCCACCTGCCGGAAGCGCTCTCTTTTACGCTCAATCGCATCAATCAGCATGAGCTCAATGCTGTATTCGAATATCACGAACGTCGCCGCAAGCGTAGCCGACTGTCGAGCAAGCGCATGGCGATGCCATCCTTCGTTGAGACCAAGCTTATGCCGGACATTATCAAATGCCTGCATTATTTCTGTAGTCGCCAACCGCGTCTGCTCGTCCGTCTGCACGACTCCGCATTCCTTTGCCGCGAGTTGATGTATCTGAACGATCCGCAGACCGAAGGTGTCTTGCATTGGCTCATTCACTTGACGCTCGGCATCTTCCGCCCACCGCAAGAGACCGATCTCGACGAAGAATTGAAGAATTTGACCACCCCACAGGACGAGACACTCCTCAAAGAACTGAGCGACTTGCTCAAAGTAGAAGCCGGGTAATCCTGACTTGCGCTCACAGCTAGAGGCCTTTGCGTAGAACGCATGGATACCGAGCAAATAAAAAGCGACCTCGAGTGCATCACCGGGCAGCGCTCGATCGAAGCGGGCGACTCAATGACTGAAGTGCTCCAGCGTCTGGATGTCTGCGGTCAGTCGGCACTCACTCCGGATCGTCTCCAGCACTACTTAACCAAGCGTAGCTATGTGAAGGCACTTGCATGGCTCGAAGACCCTAGCACGCCCCACACGCTATGAGCGCTCGTAAAAACGATAAAATTTCCACCGATGGTGGCGGCTCGCTCGGGGCGAATCCCTTTGCTGGGCTTGAAGCCTCCGTACCCGCAGGCGAACTCAAGCCGCGCGGCGCTCCCGCGAAGAGCTCAAAGCCCGCGTCTAAAAAGTCCAAAGGCCGCGTCGAAGTTCGCCGTGAAAAAGCTGGCCGTGGCGGTAAGACGGTGACCACGCTCAAAGAATTTCCCACCCACATACCGCTCAGCACACTCGAGGCCATGACCTTCGAGCTCAAAAAGATCTGCGCTTGTGGTGGCACCCTTAAAGGTCGCGTGGTTGAGCTCCAAGGCGACGTCTGCGACCGCGTCTGCGCCGAACTCAACGCCCGCGGCTATCAAGCCGTCCGTGCCGGCGGGTAGGGGATTACAAAGAAAAAGCGCAACCCGGTGAGGGTTGCGCTTTGTAAAGTGGCTTAGCTCGTAGTTGAGTCTACTTACGCTTGCTCAGCTGGCGGTAGAAGTTGGGGCCGTGAATCTCGCGCATCATTTTGCGGCGATGTTCGACGGCGAGCTTGAAGGCTTTCTTCTCGCCATACTTCTTGATCGAGAACGAAGTGCATTTTTGCACGCCGGGTTCGGGGCGCCAGCTAACGGAGTAGCATTCGTGCTGCGTGCCGTTAGGGCCTACCTTGGTTGTGCGAGACACACCGAGCTCGCCGGTTGTGTTGCGTGAGTCAGAGACGACGATGCGGCGTTGGCGAGGCTTTTTGGGGATTGCTTCGAGCTCTGCATTGAGCTCATCACGATAAGCCTTTGCTAATTTCTGTGCTTTACCTTTGCCGCCGCTTTTGCGGTCGCTGAATAGTTTCGAGTAGGTTTTGCCGTTGCGGTATCCGCGAACGAACCAACCGTGTGTCGAACCGGAATCAATCCGGCTGATACCTTTATTTGCTTTTGAACGTGCCATGACTTGTATATGTGTAGGGTGTGTGATCGGTTCTTATGATTTCGATTAACAAGTTACCAATCTACTTAGGATTCAATTAATTACAAACAAATTTAACTTTTTGCGAATCAGACGCATCGGGACTTTTTAAAAGCTCTGCATTCAACAGTTAAATAAGTTAAATTGGCTGAGCTTTGCGTTCGAGCCACTGTAAAAGCGCAGCTTCATGGTGAATCTGTAAGTCGCTATGATATTCAGGCGCTAGCTCCTTCTGGTAGGCGGCTTCTGCAAAGCGTTTGCCGTGAAGTAATACCCGAGCTCGCTGCTCAGGAGCCCGTACGATACGACCCAGCGCTTGATGGATGCGGCGCATAGCAGGGCGTATGTAAACGTCACTAAAGGCATTCTCGCGCGAAAGTCCGGCGTGCAGCTCCATTTTTGTTTTCTGGATGAGATTCACCTCCGGCAGGGCGGGGCCGACGATCATGATCTGGTCGATTCGCCCGCCTAGCTGGTCGATTCCCTCGGCGTAGCTGCTGCCGAGGATGAGGAAGAGGGCGTCGGCAGTTAGTAAACCTTCTTGGATGAATGTTTCCTGTGCAGCGAGATCGACGCCTCGTGGCTGTCGCAGCACACGTAACTCGGGGTGCATGGCTTCCAGGTAAGCCTGAATGTTCTCCGCGTATTGGTAGGAAGCGAAAAAAACCGCCACAGGCACGGCGGGGCTGTGGTGGCTGAGCTGAGCAATGGTGCGTGCGGTTGTTTCGTAGTGCTTATCGCGCGCTCGCAGGCGTGTGTCGACTCGGCAGTCGATGGCTACATCGTAGGCCTCGTCGCGCCAGAGAGCCTGTCCCTGTGCGATGGTTACCGAGGTCTTGGCCAGTCCGCAGCTTTCGCGGAAAGGCTCGAAGGGGGCGAGGGTGGCCGACATCAGGATCGCGCCGCCAAACGGCTGCAGGCATTGGGCGATCCAGTCGCTGGCGTCGAGGCAGGTCGCGGCGATTACGCCGGAGCGAGGTGCCCAGTGCAGGTATTGCCCTGCGGGGGCGCTAAAAGTGTCGGCGAGTGTGGGGAGGCTCCAGATTAATTGGATGGCGATGGGGGCGGTCGCTTCATAATCGAAGGCGGCCTGTTTGAGCTGCTCGGCCAAGTCTTCGCAGAGGTCTTGCCCCATGTAGGCTTGATTCGCGTTAAGCGCCTGTTCGGTGGGCAGGCCGTCGATCCAGCGGGCGAGCTCGCTCGCAATCGAGAGAAGGCGGCGTGGCGCCCCGTTGACGCGGAGTTCTTCGATCGCGAAGAGGAGGTCGCCGCTGGCGATTTCGATGCTGAGGCTGTCGGCCGTGCGGTCAGGCAAATTATGTGCCTCATCTACTATCAGCAAGGTGCGTTCGGGCTCGAAGCCCTGCACCTCGGCAAAGACGGATCGGCTGTCGGGTGAGAATACGTAGTTACTGTCGCCGATCCAGATTTCGGCGAAGGGGAGGCAGGCCTTGGTTAGCGTGTAGGGGCAAACGCCGGTCTTTGTGCCGATACTCTGGGCGCGGGCGAGCGCTAGGGTGCCTTCTTCAAAAAGCTCGGGTGCATGCAGGTCGGCCTCGCGCCAGCGCTGGCCGATTGCATCGTTACAGCGTTCGTCGCCTGTGCAGCTGTGGCGCTCGCTGTCGATCCGGTGTTCGCTACGGTTGCGCATCTGAATGTAGCGCAGGTCTTCGCCTATCATTTGCTTGAGCTGACGGATGGTCTCTAGCTGGCCGGTCGATTTACTGCTGAGGTAAATGCAGCGATCATAGAGCCCGTTTTGCATGTGCTTGAGCGTGTGCTCCAGCACGATACCGGTCTTGCCAAAGCCGGTCGGTGCTTGCGTCAGCACGACGCGGGCTTGGAGTGCGGCTTCGTGCAGGGTGTCGAAGAGCTCAGCTTGGCCGGGGCGGAGTGTTTCGAACGCGGGCTGAATCTCGGCATCGCGCAAGCGGTTGAGGCTGCCGCGGCGTTCTTCGAGAAAGGGTAAGAGTTGATCGAGCTGATGCTCAAATAGAGCGTGCTCCTGAGCCTCTAGGGCAACGCTTTGGCGAGCGCCGTTCTCGATATTGATAAACTGGACTTCGGCCTCGATCGACTGATCGGCATACTCGGGCAGGACGCGGAGCATCGCTTGGTAGATGCTGGCTTGTGCAAAATACTCGCCGTACTGGTCGATGAGGTGTTCGTCAGGTGCGGGTAGGGGGCTGCGGATGGTCTTGACCTCACGGATCAGAAAGCCGCCCTCCGCAGGCAGTAGCTGGTCGATGCGTCCGTTGAGCTGAAAGAGCCAATCTCGGTGTCGCCATTCGGCGCTCACCGAGACTTCGAAGCGTCCGTCCGGTTGCTCGGTCAGGCTTTCGGCCTCGGCGCTCTTGTGCCATTGCTGCCCGACGGCCGCGCGCCAGGGACTATGGCCGTGTCCACGTGCGCTGGGTTGATTGCGAAAGACCGCCAATTCGCGCACGCTAAGGCGCACGCTTCGCTGCAATGGGTCGATCTGCATTAATTTTGCGAGACGGGGCGTTGGCGGAGGGTGGGAACCGTCGACTTAGGCATGAAAAAGGAGACCTCGTTCAAATCTTGATTCGTCTTGATTTGCTCGAATCGGATCGTCCCGAATGCGGAGTTTTCGACCAAGAGATTGATCTGTGAAGGCAGTAAGACGCTAGAAACGGGCTTAAACTGAGTTGCCCGATAGTCCATGTTTTTGGTGATGCCGGCAATTCGCCCCTCGCCGCCCCAGCGGATCAGAAGGAATTTTTCCTTATCGAAATAGAACCAGCTCTTTTGATCGTTCTTGCCATAGCCTTTGATTACATAGGCTGGGCGGCCGCTCACTTTAGAAGCGCCTTGGTATTTGAAAGTATAGTCGGCCAGCGAGGGCAGGGTGAATGGCTGGAGCAGCCAGCGCTGGTTGGCGAAGTGTGCGCCGTCCATGCCTCCATAGCGTTTGGCGTCTTGTTTTTTCGGTTCCAGCACTTGCGTCCAAGTCTCTAGGCCGTCGTGCACATAGAGCACGCGGTGTTTGCGCCCAAGGTGCGTCCAATAGTAGGTGAGGTGTCGTTTGCCGTCGTTGGTTTCGATCAATGTGAATCTGCGCAGTAAGGTGGACTCTTTGATTGTGCCCTCGGCTACTACGTTTTGCAGCGCACTGTGCGCCTTGCTGCCGCCTGTGACGGTAAGGTAGTTGTTGATCAGCTGCAGGCTGGCCGCGTCGCTTTTTTCGGGGCGTGGATCCGTCGGCGCGGTTTCTGCTTCAGTCTCGGGAGTCGCCGTATTCTGTGCGAGCAGGAGTGACGGACAAGTTACGAGCCAGCAAAGAATTATTGCGACGTGGCGGAAACGTGACTTTTTAGTTTTCATAACAAGGCTACTGCGTATTGTCGCTACAGTTTTATCAAATCACAAACAGTTTTCAATCCTATGCGTATACTCATTACCGGCGGAGCCGGATTTCTCGGCAGTCACCTCTCCAAGCGTCTTCTCAACGAAGGTCACGAAGTTATCTGTATGGATAATTTCTTTACTGGGCGAAAGCGTAATGTCCTCCCGCTGATGGAGAATCCGAACTTCGAATTGATGCGCCACGATGTGACGGATCCGTTTAAAGTGGAAGTTGATCAAATCTACAACCTAGCCTGTCCCGCCTCACCGGTGCACTACCAGTATAACGCGATCAAAACGATTAAGACCTCCGTGATGGGGGCGATCAACTGCTTGGGGCTCGCCAAGCGCGTCAATGCCCGCGTCTTTCAGGCTTCCACCTCTGAGGTTTATGGCGACCCTTCCGTGCACCCGCAGCCCGAAGCCTACTGGGGCAACGTCAATCCCATCGGTATTCGCTCCTGCTACGACGAGGGTAAACGCTGCGCCGAGACTCTCTTCATGGACTATCACCGCCAAAACGGCGTCGATGTTCGTATCGTCCGTATTTTCAATACCTACGGCCCCAATATGTGCCCCGATGATGGCCGCGTGGTTTCCAACTTTATCGTGCAAGCACTTCAGGGGCAGGATATTACCGTTTATGGAGAGGGGCGGCAAACGCGCTCATTCTGCTACTGCGACGATCTGATCGAGGGCTTTATCCGTCTGATGAATCAAGACGAGACTACCGGCCCCATGAATATCGGTAATCCTGGCGAATTTACGATCCTCGAGCTTGCCGAAAAAGTCATCAAAATGACGGGTAGTCAGTCCAAAATTATTCACGAAGCATTACCCTCGGACGATCCTAAGCAGCGCCAGCCCGACATCACGCAAGCGCGCAAGGTTCTAGGTTGGGAGCCCAAGGTGTCGCTCGATCAAGGCCTCAAGCCCACCATCGAGTATTTCGATAAACTCCTCTCTGAGGGGTGATCGAGCGATCCTCCACGAAAATTGCTGGAAAAAAGGGTTGCTTCGCGAATCGAAGCGCCTACTTTCCGCTCCTTTTTCCAAAACCACCAACAAAAGTTTAGTCATGCCCAGAGAGCACATTATTTTAGAATGCACCGAAGCCCGCGCTGAGGGAAAGCCCGTCTCCCGCTATATGTCCACACGTGACAAGAAGCAACAGCCCGATCGCGTCGAGAAGAAGAAGTATAATAAATTCCTTCGTCGCCACACGCTTCACCGCGAGATCAAAGGCTAGTCCGATTCCAGCGTCTTCGGATAGCACCCTTTCTAAACCCGCCTTTCGAGGCGGGTTTTTTGTTAGAGAGGGTGCCAGTTGCGTAGGTCGAAAGCGTTTACGTCTTCGCTCTACGAGCTCCGCCGCACACGGTCGCGCATCCTCTGCATATCGTAATTACACCCCACACGCCGCCGCCCTGTCGATTTAAATTGTCAACGTCCGCTCAATCTGAACGCTGACGGGCTTACCCCATGGACAAAGCCCAATTCTTCCAATGCCTACTTTCGACACTTCGTGAAGAAGTGCAGCACGCCATTAATGCATCTAAAGATGCGGCGGAGTATGCAACCAATGAAGAATCGCGCGCCGAGTCACAATGGGATACGCAGGGGCTGGAGGCTTCTTACCTCGCTGCCGGGCAGGCCAGTCAGGCTCGCCAGTGGGCAGAGGCGATCGAGGAGCTGCAATCCGAGCGTGAGGATCTGCTCAAGCCCAATACGCAAGTTTCCCTTGGTGCGCTCTTTAGCTGCGACTTTGGTGACTCGGTCGAGTATTTCTTTTTCGCTGGCACCGCTGGGGGGCAGACCATCTCTATGGATTCGCACGAAGTCACTGTGATCACCGCGCAGTCACCCCTCGCCGGGCGCTTACTCGGTCGCAAAGCGGGGGATACATTTCAATTGCCCAACGGATCCGTCGGCCAGGTCTTGACGGTTGAGTGATTCTGCACCCATCTCTTCGGTGGTATGAAGATTTACACTTACAAGAACTGCGGGACCTGCAAAAAGGCCATCAAGTGGCTCGATTCTCAGGGAATCTCCTACGAGGAGCTCCCGATCCGTGAGACCCCGCCTAACCAGTCCGACTTGAAGCAAATGCTCGCCCACTACGACGGTGATCTGCGCAAACTCTTTAATACTGCCGGCGGCGATTACCGTGAGCTGAATATGAAAGAGAAGCTCCCCGCCATGTCGGAAGGCGAAGCCATTGAGCTGCTTGCGAGCCGCGGAAATCTCGTCAAACGCCCATTCCTGCTGACAGACTCACTGGGGCTAGTTGGCTTCAAGGAAGAGGCTTGGGCAGCCGCGCTCACCTAATTTTAGCATATCTCCCGAATTATGAGTTCCATCGAAGATTTAATCAAAACCGTAGCCGCTCTGCGCGAGCCCGAGACCGGGTGCCCGTGGGATATTGAGCAAGACCACCAATCCATCGCGGAGTGCCTTGTCGACGAGTGCTGCGAACTGTTGCAAACGATCGACCGTCTCGACATGGATCACATGGAAGAGGAGCTGGGCGATGTCCTTCTTCAGGTCGTCATGCACGCGCAAATGGCGCAGGAGGCGGGGCATTTTGATTTCGAAAGCGTCTGCCGTGAGGTCAACGAAAAGCTCGTTCGCCGTCACCCGCACGTCTTCGGGCAAGGGGATCTGGATACATCCGAGGCTGTGCTCGTGCAGTGGGATCAGATCAAAGCGGCCGAGCGTAAGCGTGGTCCCGAGCAGACCGGTAAGTTCAAAGACCTGCCCAAGCAGTTGCCCGCGCTTATGTTTGCCAAGGATGTCTATAAGCAAATCCAGAAACAGTCGTTGCCCGCTGAAGGTCTCATCGACCAGCCCGCCATCGAAGCGACTTTCGGTTTGATGGAGGACGAGGCGGCCGTGGGTAAACAGCTCTTCGAAATTGCCGCAGCCTGCCGTGGTAAAGGCATCGACCCCGAGTCGGCACTGCGCCGTTACGCCCAGAATGTCGTCGATACTCTGGAAAAGGTCTAGCCGCCGCGCTCGCCAATGGACTTTGTCACCGCAGCCGGAAAGACCGTGCCCGTCGAGATCCGTCGGCGCAAGGGCACTCGCCACCTTCGGCTCAGCCTAGGGCAGCAAAATCAGGTCGTCGCCTCCGTCCCTTGGCGCACCAGTGACCGAGGAGTGGCCAACTTTATCGACAAACAGAAGGATTGGCTCGAGACGCAGCTCGGCCATGCTCCAGAAGTATACTCGCTCAGCGATTGGCTGGACTTGCATCCCCAGCTCAGCGGCAGCGGCGATATTTTCGCGCTGCGAATCGAAGAGACGACGAGGCGAAGAGCCGATTACTGCTTTGATCAGGGGGGGGCAGTACTGGTCTTGCGCCTTCCGCAGGTCGACGAGCCCTCGTTGCTGCAACTGGTGCGCCGCTTCGCCAAGGACGCGCTCACATGCCGCGTTGCCTACCATGCCAAGCGCTTGGACTTGGACTACAGCGCCCTCTCGGTGCGCGACCAATCGAGCCGCTGGGGCTCCTGTTCCGCTCGGCGCGGCATCTCTCTTAATTGGCGACTCGTTCTACTCTCACCTGCGTTGCAGGATTATATCATTCTGCACGAACTGGCACATCTGACAGAGATGAACCATGGCAAGCACTTCTGGGCGCTGCTCGATCATTACGATTCTGAGCGCATCGCACACGAGGCAGAGATCGATCGAATCAGCCCGGAACTCATGCGTGTGGCTCGCGCAGTCACACGTTAGTTGCAAAAGTGGGGGGGGGCGCTTTTTCAAGTGATCGATCACTTTACCTTGCACAGTAGGGGGAACACTCTAACTTGCGCCTTTGTGTATGCCCCTCTCTCGCTGACTACAATGAACTCATCAGATAATCATCGCTTGCCCCTGAGTGCGTTTATACTGGCGCTTTCCACCGGTGTGTTCGCGTGCATAGCTATCTCCACTGTTTTAGTTGTTTTAGGCGTACCTACTCTAGAAGCCTGTGTCTTTGCTGCACTTGGTGGTTTGACTATTTCCTGCTTCGTTTGGATTGAGCGTGGCTTAACCGCTCAGGTCAATGAGAAGGAGCGCCAGCTCAGCTTCGAGGTGACGCGTCGGCTCGAAAGTCAGAACAAACTCTATTCTCGATCACTGGCTTGTTTTGTGCGCTTCGATGCAGGCACTTTGATTATCGATCAGGCCAGTCCCGGATTCATAAAAATGCTGCGTATGCCTACAGATAGTCAGCTCCGGGGGCAACGACTGGAAGAAGTGCTGGGCGTCAATCCGCTCAAGCTGGAGTCGGTCGTCGATTCGATCAAGCAGGGGGATTCGTCGGTCAAACAACCTAAAGTCGAGATCCTGAGTGCAGATGGTTTCACCACCCACGCCTTGCTTAGCGGGCAATATTATCCAGAGGAGCATATTGTCGAGGCGGCCTTTTTTGTGCCGCCCGTTAAGAACGCCGAGCGCGTGGCCGATTTGGAAGCCGCTCAAAAGGACTTGGATCGTTTTCGAAAGGGGATGTTTCGCCGCGAGACCCGTATCTTGGAGCTAAAGGAAGAGGTGAATCACCTCTGTAAAGAGCACAATATGCCATCGCGGTACCAGACCGACCGTTCTTCGGACGACAGTAAACTACCATTCCCGGCGTCATATCATCCGGACGGAGGGAAGGAGAAGACCTCTTGAATAAACGCACACGTAGTGTCGCGCGTATGGTCTATCTCTACGCGGCTTTGCCCGTCATGGCGGTCGTTATCGTGATTGTCGGTTGGATGGCTTCCGCTCGATTTACCAGTTATGTGGAAGAGCGTGCTCAACTCATGGAGCAGCTCAATTCGATGGTCTCGAACATCGATTTTAATCCAATTGAACATCTCGATGAAATTGAGTTCATGCGTGAGGAGCGCACGAAGACTCATCAGCAGGAGTTCTACCGCAGTATGGCTCTGGCGCTCGCGGTTTTACTTTTTGGTATCACCGTTCCTCTATTGGCCACTCGTTATTTCGTGCAAAGGTTACAGGCCAATCTCGATCTATTAAACGACCGACTTTCGAGTATCGGCACGGGTGGTTCGGCGCTGATGCCCCAAACTTTTGACTTTCAGGAATTTGATACGATCTCCGAAACGCTGCGCCAAGTCACGCGCAACCACGGTGAGACGGAGCAGCGCTGGAAGCGCGCGGAAAAGGAGCTCATGTCCGCTAATTCCGATCTCGTAGAGCAAGCACGGGAATTAAAGAAAGGCCGTAAGATCGCTTTGAGCATGATGGAAGATGCAGATAGCGCTAGAGAGGATCTCGAAGCTGCGAATGTAAGGCTCAATCAAATCTTCGAGCAAGCTAAGCAATCGGCGCACGAGGCGGACAGTGCCAATAAGGCAAAGAGTGACTTCCTCGCTACCATGAGTCATGAAATTCGCACTCCGCTCAATGGCATTATAGGATTTGTCGAGATGCTCGGTGATACCGAGCTGGATGAGGAGCAGGATGACTACCTCGGTACGATCAAGAGTAGTAGTGAGGCCTTGATGTCGCTCATTAACGACGTGCTCGATTTCTCTAAGGTGGAATCGGGCAATCTCGTTCTAGAGACTCGCGATTTTGCGCTTTTGCCCACCATCCGTGGGCTCAGTTCGATGTTTTTCTCTCAAGCCACCGAGAAGGGCTTGAGCTTGAAGATTGATATTGATGATGACGTGCCGCGTAAGATCCGCGGTGATGAAACTCGCCTGCGTCAGGTTTTGATTAACCTGCTCTCCAACGCGATAAAGTTTACCAATAGGGGCGAGGTTTCTCTACACGTTTCGAACCATTCGCTTGATCTGGAGGGAAGCGACGTCGAGCTTGAGTTTGAAGTTCGCGATACCGGTATCGGCATGTCTCGTGATCAAATTGCTCAGCTATTCAAACCGTTCTCGCAGGGCGATAGTTCGACGACGCGGAAGTATGGTGGCACCGGATTGGGCTTAGCTATTTGCAAGCGCCTTAGCGAAGCGATGGGCGGTAAAGTTTGGGCGACGAGTTTACCCGGTGAGGGCTCCAGCTTCTTTAGCCGGGTATGTTTCGAGGTGGTCTCCTTGAAAGAGACGCACTCACCAATTCCTCTCCACGCTGATACGCTGGATAAGAAGTCAAAGAAGAAGTCGAAACCAAGCCCCAACTCCGATAATGCGGATTTGCCAGCTAATAAACTACCCCTGAGGATCGCAGTCGCAGAGGATAATAAGGCGAATCAGCGCGTTATCATGATTATGCTCCGCCGTCTTGGTTGGGGATCCGATTTTGCAGAAAACGGCGAAGAGCTCTTGGACCTGCTTCAGGGCAAAGAATATGACCTCATTTTTATGGATTTGCAGATGCCCCGGATGGATGGTCTGGAAGCCACGCGGCGTATTCGCGATGGAGAAGCTGGTGATGCGGCCAAACAAACCAAGATCGTGGCGCTCACTGCCAACGCCCTTTCCGGAGATGAGGCGCGCTGCCTCGACAACGGTATGGACGGCTATCTGAGTAAGCCGCTCAAACTCAATACGCTCAAGCAGACGATACTTCGGCTCTGCGAAAAAGAGACTGCTTAGGCTTCGGGTTTCTGACTCGCCTCGGCTTTTGTCGAGTCGGATCTGAAGCTCAGGGTCACGTAGATAATAGTGCCGATCACGATGCCGCAGTCCGCGATATTGAAAGAGGGATAGCGCCCAGTTGGCATGATGTAGGGTATGTTGAACGGAAATTGGAAATCGAGAAAGTCGATCACATGTCCGTGGATCAGTCGGTCGATCATGTTACCCAGTATGCCGCCGATCAATAAACCGAATGCCCACTGCATAGGCTTACGGTGTAGCTCCAAACTGTGGCGCAGTTTATAGATCGCAAACAGTGCGATCAGTGCAAAGGCCGCCAATAATCCGCCATAGCCCGAGAGCATGCCCCAAGCGGCGCCTTCGTTGCCGATATGCACGATGTAGAAAAAGCCTTCGATCACCTCGATGGAGTCGGGCGGGTAGTAGCTGTCGAGATCCAGATTGTTAAAAATCCAGGTCTTCGAAATCTGATCGAGGACGAAGACGACGAATGCCGAAACGAAAAGTAATCGGTAGCGATTGAGTTTACTGAGTGAGTGCTGCGGCATACGGAAGTTGGATAGCCTGCACCTATACGTGGGCTCCGCTTACTCTGTCAAAGTTAACCGCCCGAAAACTGCTAAAACTACGAATTGGGGCCGATCCATCCTTTTCGCCAGAAAAACACAGCGAGTCCGGCAGTGGCGCTTAGGCACAAGCCCCAAAATACGGGATAGGAATATTTCCAGCCCAGCTCGGGGATATACTCGAAGTTCATTCCGTATACGCCTGCGAGGAAGGTGATCGGGATGAAGAAACTAGCCATGATCGTGAGCACTTTCATGATCTCGTTCATCTTATTGCCGACCGACGACTGGTAGAGGTCGCTCAAGCCCGATGCTGTGTCGCGATAGGTTTCCAGCAGATCGATCACCTGCATGGTGTGATCTTGGATGTCGCGGTAGAAAGTCTTTAAGTCCGGGTGAATGAGATCGGAATCTTCGCGGTAGAGCTGATCGACGACTTCGCGGATCGGCCAGAGCACTCTCCGTTGCAGCGAGAGGTCGCGCTTCATCGAGAACAGCTTTTGTTGGCTGAGTGTGCTGGGGTCTTGCAGGATTTCAATCTCCAGCTCTTCGAGCGCGGTGCCATAGGCTTCGAGAATCGGAAAGAGGTGATCGACGATGGAGTCGAGTAGGGCGTAGAATAGATAGTCAGCCTTATAGGTGCGGAAGCGGCCGGTTTTATTCTCCAATCGTTTACGAACCGGGTCAAAAACATCGCCGGAGACTTCTTGAAAGGAAATCAGAGTGTCACTGAACAGGAAGAAGCTGATCTGCTCATTCTTTAGTTTTTCATCCGCGAGCTGCAATTGGCGGGCGATGACAAATAAGTGTGTATCAAAGGCTTCGATTTTTGGGCGCTGATAGGTGTTGATGACATCCTCCGCAGAGAGCGTGTGCAGGCCGAAGTGTTTGCCCACGATGTCGATCGTGCTGGGGCGTAGGCCGTCGATATTTATCCAGCGCACATGTGGCTTGTCCGGCTTTGGGTGGGCGAGTGCTGCTGAAATGTCGGAGAAGTTATGCGTCTGATGGCCGAACTCGCCGTAGTCGATCACAGTGATTAGGATCGGGATCGAAGGATCCTCTTTCTTTAGGTATTGCTCGATGCCAGGTGCTGAGCCGGGGTCGATAGCCAATGGGGAGCTAGATGAGCGGCTCAGGGGCGTGAAGACGCCTTTGCTCAGCTCTAGGATACTAGAAGTAATGTAACTTGCTGTCTTTGCGATCGCATCGCCGGTGGCGTGTGCCACATCTTTAGCCGATTCCATAGGTTGCTTCACGGGGCGTATTCTCGTGAGCAATGGCTAAATGACAAGCTAAGCTTTTTCCGGCATATCTCGAAAGAAGATGCCGGTTTTGCCGACTCCGCCCACGTATTCGCAGCCCAGTTTATCAGAGATATCTTTGCTGAAGGTTTTGATTGCCGCGCGGTCGGCTTCGAAGCGGATTTTGATCAACCCGTTCTTTGTGAGTGCCGTTTCGATCTCGGCGAGGACAGTTTCGCTCAGTCCTTGCTTCCCGATATGTAGGTGCGGCTTCAGTCGCTGGCCGATGCCTCGGAGCTCCTTCTTCTCTGCACTTGTCAGTGGTTCGTTTTCCATAGGAGAGCTGTCTTACTGCTGCGGGGTCACATCGACGAGCACAAAAGGATGCTGTTTTTTGCGATCGGTCGATACCTCAAAATAGAGATCACGGTCGCCTATCGCGCAGACCAGATACGTTTTTACGCCGCTATCCAGCGTTGGCAGAGTGAAATTACCATCTGCGGAGGCTTCGATAGAATCCTGTGCGTTCGTCAGGAGGAAATCGCTCAGAATGCTCAGGCGATTATCTTCGAAGGCCTTCCATTCGCTCAAAACCTGCGATTTATTTTTCAATATGCGTTCTTGCTCGTTTTCGACTTTCATCACTTCAGTGCGTAATTTGCTGAAGTCTTTTGTAAATGCACGTAGCACAGAAAGGTAGGCCTCGTTCGCTTCGCGCATTAGGCCGGAACTACCACTTGCGTTTAACTCAGAAGTGCGTCGGTTCCACTTAGAGATGAGGCGTTGCAGCGCTTCGATACGCTGATCCAGATCTTTCGTATCCAAGCTGGCATTGTGAACCAGACCTTGCACCGATCGCACGAGTTCGGGAGAGCTGCTTTTCTGTTTTGCGCGAAAAGCCGTGTAATAATAGCCGTCGTAGTAGCTTCCGGTGCGCGTGTAAATGGTGCCTCCTGAAACATAAGTATAGTTACTGGATCTTGTGGCGACGTAGCCGGAGGCTGTTTCGGCCGCGGGGATAATCGTCTTCAGTTCGTTGAGTTTTTCCTCGAGTTCCGCGTATTCGCTGCTCTCTCCGGAGGCACTACTGGAGTCGAGCACGGTTTTGATCAGCTGCTGCTCCTGGTCGAGCAAATCTTGAATCCCTGCAGAGGGCGTCTCCACGATCAGTAGCTTCGGCGAGCTGCGGAAGTATTTTTTCCACGGTTCTGCCAGTAGTATATACTGCTGGCTGGCCGTAATTACCTCAGCTTTGGGAGCTGCTGACAGTGTGGGCTCCGCAGGTTCAGGCGCAGGCACGGGGCGGAGCGCCTCCGGCTGGACAGGTTCTTCCGTTGTCTGGACGACGATTGGATCGCAACCGCTGAGAATGGCACTTATTATGAGGATGATGGCCAGGGGGCACTTTTTCATGCACTGTGATTAGTTGATGAAACTAACGATGCAAGGAGGAAGCGAATGCTTGGCTAGAAAAGTGGCGATCTTAGTTTGCTTTGCCCGAGGAAGCCGATCAATTTTATAACATGCATAAGAAATACTGCCTGATTTCATTTTTCGTTGGCGTGCTACTCTGGGCTACGGGCTGCCATACTGTGCCACAGACGGGGCGCTCCGCGCTGCATCTGGTGCCCTCTGATCAGCTAGCTTCGATGGCCTCGGCGCAATTTGGCCAGCTCAAGCAGGAGACCCCGATTTCTCGTGACCCGACCTACAATGCCATGGTGCGCCGCGTCGGTGAGCGTATCGCCTACGTCGCTGCTCCGGACATGCCGAATGCGCAATGGGAGTTCGTCGTCTTCGATGACGATGAGCAAGTCAATGCGTTCGCTATGCCGGGCGGTAAGGTCGCCGTTTATACGGGCATCTTCACCGTCGCCAAGAGCGATGCGGATCTCGCCGTGGTCATGGGGCACGAGGTGGCGCACGTCGCTGCTGGTCATGGCAATGAGCGCGTCTCGCAGCAGCTTTTGGCTGCGGGTGGGGCACTTGCCCTGCAAGTCGGCACCAGCGATATGGATAGCTCGGATCGGCAGATGATCATGGCCGCTTATGGAGCGGGTGCCACGCTGGGCGTGATGCTGCCCTACAGTCGCTATCATGAGAGTGAGGCCGACGAAATCGGCCTTATTTACGCAGCGAAGGCTGGCTACGACCCGCGTGCAGCTATCGGCTTTTGGGAACGCATGGAAGCCCAGAAGAGTGGGGCGCCGCCCGAATTTTTATCCACCCACCCATCGGGCAGCACTCGTATCCGGAAGCTCAACGAGTTGATGCCTAAAGCCTACCAAATTTATCAAAACCGTTAAGTTAATTCGCCCTTCTTTTTCGTAGCGAACTTGCGCTAGCAAGGTCGACTTACCAGCGCCCAAGCATTTCCAACGTCGATGCGACTCGCGTCGCACCGCTACCTCACTCTACAAAAGCACTCACAAATTTTTATGCGTCCACCTATCGAGGTTCTTAAAGACTATATCCGTTTTCCTTCTGTTTCGACCGATCCTGCCTATGCCGATGGCATGCGGGGCGCTCGCGAATACGCCGCCGGTTTATTGGAGCAATTAGGCTTCTCTGTCGAAGTGGTCGAAACTGAGCTTCACCCCATCTTGTTGGCCGAGCGATTCGGTTCGCCCGATTGGCCGCACATCGCGATTTATGGGCACTACGATGTGCAGCCCGCGGATCCCTTTGAGCTTTGGACGGATGAGCCCTTCGAGCCGACCGTGCGCGATGGCCGTCTCTACGGGCGTGGTGCAGCCGATAATAAAGGGCCGACGATTGTCCATATGGCTGCGCTCTCTAAAGTGCTTGCGGAAAATCCCGATCTGCCGCTCAACATCACCTACGTCATCGAAGGGGAGGAAGAAATCGGCAGCCCGAGCATGCCTAAGTTTTTCGACCATTATGCCGAGCGGCTCTCGAAGGCCGATTTCATGTTGGTCTCCGATACCGGTAGCCCCAATACCGAGCAAATTGTCATCACGACGGCGTTGCGCGGCCTCGTGGATATGGAAATTAAACTCCGTGGCGCGAAGAGCGATCTGCACTCCGGCATACACGGCGGCGCAGTCTACAATCCTCTGCAAGCATTGATGGAGATCTGTGCCTCGTTGCACAATCCCGATGGCTCGGTCAACGTGCCCGGCTTCTACGACGATGTCGTGCCCGTCTTCGATTGGGAGCGCGAGGAGCTCAAGCGCTATCCTGAAACCGTCGAGAGCTATCGCCAGATGCTCGACGTGCCCGCCTTTTATCCGGCGAATGGATTGAGCCCGCTCGAAGCGGTTCGCTTCGGGCCGACTCTCGAGTTCAATGGCATCGGAGGTGGCTATCAGGGTGAAGGCTCGAAGACTGTCATCCCCAGCCAAGCATTTGCAAAGATTACCTGCCGCCTAGTCGCGAACCAGGATCCGGTCAAAATCCAAGAGCAATTGATCGCCACGATCACCGAGCGTTGTCCCGAAGGGGTTACATTGAGCATCCGTGACGGAGGAATCGCCGAGGCCTATCTGGTAGTGCCACCTGAGCGCCCGAACTCACCGGCCGATCAACCGCCCGCTCTTTCGCGTGCTTTCAAAGCCGCCGACATAGCGATTGGTGATCAATTCGGCAAAGCCCCCATCTATCTACGCGAGGGTGGCAGCATTCCCGTGATTGCTGATTTTAAGAAGCGTGCAGGACTCGACGCCCTGATGATTGGCCTCTTCACACCTGTCGATAATCTGCATGCTCCCGACGAGAGTTTCAGCCTCGACTTGATGGAAAATGCAATTGCTGCCTTCGAGCAGATTATTAAGAACATCGCGCAGACCCAGTAACCCAGGCAGCGACCCTGTCTGATCTCGGACTTGCACACAGACTACATACCACTATATTAAACTACCTATGAAAAAACTAACTCAATCATTCATCGCTGCCACACTCCTTGTCTCTCTTTTCCTCTTGTCAGGTTGCAATACAGTTAAAGGCATTGGCGAAGACTTCGAAGCTATGGGCGAGTCGATGCAAAACGCCGGCAACTAATTTGCCCCCGGCTTCTTTTTCTCGAGCGGCTCCTTTGTGAGCCGCTCTTCTTTTTTTTAATCTCATGCGATCCGATTCGAGTGCGGTTCCCCTAGGCATTTACTGCCATGTGCCTTTTTGCGCTTCGACCTGCGACTTTTGCGCATTCTACCAGGAGAAGCCGCGTCGTGGAGACCTCGATCGCTACCTAGCGGCTATGGATCTGGAGTTTGCTCAGATCCCGGCTGGCCGTGCGGTCGATACCGTGTTTTGGGGCGGGGGCACTCCGGGCTTATTGGCGGCCAAGGATCTGGAGCGCCTTGGACGCTCGCTGCTCAGCCGTCTGCCCGAACCGCCGGTCGAATGGACGATCGAGATGGCGCCGTCCACCGTGAAAGCCGACAAGCTGCAAGTGCTGCGCGATCTCGGGGTGACCCGTATTTCGATGGGCGTGCAAAGTTTCGATCCAAAGTTGCTCGATTCGCTTGGGCGCCTGCATAATCCGAAGCAGATCTACACCGCGTGGGAGCGGGTGCAGGCCGCCGGCTTCCCGCAGACGAATCTCGACCTGATGTTTGCCATCCCCGGCCAAAGCATTGAGCAGTGGGAGCGCGATATTCGCGAAGCGGTCTCCCTGGGGTCGACTCACTTGTCGACCTACTGCTTAACCTTCGAAGAAGATACCGCGCTTTATGTGAAACTCTCACAAGGTAAGGTTTCCATCGACGAGGAAAAAGAACTCCGCTTCTACGAGCGTGGTTGGGAGTTGCTCGATGAGCTTGGCTACGCGCAATACGAAATCTCCAACTTCGCCAAGATGGACGCCGAGTGTAGGCACAATATGAATACATGGCGCATGCATGAATGGCTCGGTTGTGGCCCCTCTGCCGCAAGTCAGTATCGGGGCGAGCGCTATCAGCGCCCTGCGAATCTAGATGAGTGGTGCGCGGGCATGGAGTCCGAAGTGTTTCCCAAAACGGAATGTGTCGAACTAGACGACGATTTGCTACTTTCGGATTCGATTATTTTTGGCCTGCGTATGAACGCGGGCGTCGACCTCGACGCGCTTAACGTCCGTTTTTCAGAGGCGAGTCATCGCGTTGAGTTGGAGGCTGCGTTGAAGCGTTTTGAGTCGGAGGGTTTGGTCGAATCGCTTGGCCACCACTATCGCCTCACGCATCGCGGTCGCCTCGTCTGTGATGCGGTCGGCAGTGCTTTGATGGAAGTGTAGGTGGGAGTCCCGCCTTTGATCCTAAAAAGATGAGTAAAAAGAGCACTCGCCCGGTGTGCTGAATCGTCTTTAGCTGATGGCCTTGTAGGAATACGAAGGCTTTCATGACGCGTATTCGGAGAAGGGGGTAGTTGTAACTAATCATAGCGCCGTCTCAAGTTGGTCGGCAAGATGCCGAGCTCTTCGCGGTATTTCGCTACGGTGCGGCGGGCGATTTTGATGTCTTTCGCCTTGAGCTGGTCGACGATGTTTTGATCGCTGAACGGTTTGGCCGGATTTTCTTGTTCGATAATTTGGCTAATCATGTCTTTGATCGTCTTGTTGGAGACGGACTCGCCATTGCCCGCTTTGTAGCCGGGCGTGAAGAAGTATTTAAATGCGAAGACGCCGTGGGGCGTGCGGATATACTTGTTGGCGATCGCGCGGCTGACTGTGGTTTCGTGCACGCCGACGGTTTCGGCGATGGTGTTCATCGTGAGCGGACGAAGTTTGGCGACGCCGACCTCAAAAAAATCGTTTTGAAATTTGAGTATTTCGCGGGTGATCCGCTCGATGGTTTGCTGGCGTTGCTCGATCGAGTTGATCAGGAATTTTCCTGAGCGCATACGCTCCAGCATAAACTCTTTCTCGGTTTTGCTGAGTGTGCCTTTGGCCAACATGTCCTTGTAGGTGCTGCTGATCCGGAGGCGGGGGATGTGGTCATTGTTTAGCACGACTTGCCACTCATCGTATTCGTCTTGGTAGACGGTGACGTCGGGCTCGATCACGGTATTGCTGTCATCGCTGAAGCGTTTGCCGGGGGCGGGTTCGAGGGTAGAGATTTCCTCGATGGCATCTTGGATGTCTTCGGGGCTGGCACCGGTCTTGCGTTTGAGCTCGGGCACGCGGCGGCGCACAAGCAAATTGAAATGTTCCCGCAAGATTCTGGCCGCGAGGGAATCGCCGCGGCCGCGCAGTTCGAGCTGCGTTGCGAGGCAGTCCTCCATGTTCTCTGTGCCGATGCCGGGTGGGTCAAATGTCTTCAGGGTGGCCGAAGCCATTTGCGCGGTTCCATAGGGGATGCGTGCGGTCAGGGCGATGTTGGAGATCGTCTCGGTCAGGTAGCCGTTGTCGTCCAAGCTACCGATGAGGTAGAGGAGTGCTTCGCGCTCTTGATCACTGCAGTCGGTGAGCTCGGCCTGCTCGATCAGGTGCTGTTGGAGGGAGACGCTCTCGGTCAGTGAATTCAGAAAATAGTCGCGGCGCTCTTCATCCTCTGCGGTGTGGGATTGGCCGGTGTTTTCTTGGGCGAAGTGCTCACGCATGTCTTCGCTCATGCGTTCGAGTGCGCTGAAGTCCTCCGAGTTGAAGTCGAGCTCTTCGTCGGCCTCCCGCTCGTTTTCGTTGGGCGTTTCTTTATGCTCTTCGACGCTGATGCTGTCGATGGGGAGTTCTTCGAGTAGGGGATTGGCTTGCAGTTCCTCGAGGATCGAAGTGCGCAACTCCATCGCAGGCGCCTGCAAAATCTTTAGCGAATTGCGCAGCTGCGGCGCTAGAACGAGTGTCTGCGCTTGTTTTTGTACTTGTTGGAAACCTTGTGAACTCATGCCCTGGTGTGATCGTTTCTGCTAGACTGACTCGTCTTGTTCTAGGCCAGGGGTAGTGCCTTGATTCCATCTTTTTGCTGCGTGTGATCCGTTTGCATCGTCAAAGAGATCTGACATGTAAACGGCTAGTTTTTCGTTGGTGGGGCCATAGCCGTCGCCGTAGAGGAACATTTCCAATGCGGTGAGCATCGCTTGGGCGCTTTGATAGCGCTTTTCACGGTCTCGTTTGAATCCGCGTTGGAGGATGTCGTCGAGTCGGGGGTCGATCCCGGGGCGTAGCTCCGTGAAGTCGGGGATGCTCAGTTCGAGAATGTTTTTGCGAGTGGCTTCCTCGCGGTTGGTCTCGAAAATGTTTTCGCCGAGTATCATCTCGGACAGTAGAATCGTACAGCTGAAGAGGTCGGCGCGGGCATCGGTCACTTCGCGGCGTGCTTGCTCGGGAGAGAGGTATTCGTCTTTTCCTGCGATGACCTCGCCCTCTTCATTATACATGAGGTCAAATGCTTTAGCTATACCAAAGTCGGTTAGCTTTACGTCGCCCTCACGGGCAAGCATTATGTTGCGCGGGTTGACGTCGCGGTGGACGATGCCGAGATTGCGTCCGGAGCTATCGCAGCGTTGGTGAGCGTGTGAGAGGCCGCGGCAGATGCGTGAGACGATGAATGCGGCCAGATCAGTCGGGACGAGCTGGTTCGTGTCTCGGTGGCGTTGGATGAAGTCTTCCAGATTGATCCCGTCGACGTACTCCATGGTCATGTAATACTGGCCGCTGATTTCGCCTAAGTGATAGGTTTGCACAATGTTGGTGTGGATGAGATCCGCCACCAGGCGGGCTTCGCCGATAAAGTTGCTCCGGAATTCTTCGATCTTGGAATACTCCTCGCGGATCAATTTGATCGCTACGCGCTTAACGAAGTTTCCCGCACCTTTTTGTTCAGCCTCATAAACAATGCCCATTCCGCCCTCGGCGATCACTCGCGAGAGTTCGAAATGTAGCTCGCTGAATATGTGTTTAATGTGGCTCACTCGGGCGATTAAACGCCCTAATTGTCAACTTCGCAAGCGGATTTGTTGATCTAGCATGAAAAATGCTGTCCTATGCTATCCAAAGGTAAAACCAACCTATGAGGCAGGTCACGATGGTGAGCCCGAGTGCCGCCCAGATGCCGCTGCGAACGCCGCTACGCTCATCAAACTGGCAATGGGAAGCCAGCGGTAGGGTCGCACGGGTGGTTAAGATGCGTCCGAGCTTGGCCGAGATCAGTGTGCGTCCGTTGACGGCCCAGCCGGAGGCGTCGAGTAGGGGGGCGAGTGTGCGTTTGCGTAGCTTTAGCCATGCGATCACCATGGAGGGGAGCGAAATCATCAGGATGACGCCGAGGATGACCAGCGGGAGTTCCCACCAAGTGAGCGCCTTCATCGTGTTGAAAAGTGAGGCGAGGCCGGCGCCCACCGCGCCGAGTGCGATGCCTCCGGCCGCGATCATTGCGGCCACGCTGGCCATGGCGGGCGAGCTTGATTGATTGGACTCGCTGGATTCGCTGGCGATGTTATCGACTCCGGTTTCCATCTGCTTCTGCATGGCCTTGTCACGCGTTACTGCCCACTTCTCGATCTTTTCGCCGATGAAGCGCCCGATGCGCACGTAGGGGCGTAGAAAAGCCTCGTGGATGCTGATCGGATTTTCAATGAGGCGCACAATGGTGGTGTCCCAGAGTAGGCCTTGGCGGTCGCGGAAGATTCCGTTGCGCCCGACGATAAGGTTGGAGGAGTCACCTGCGGAAAAGACGGCGGCTACGTAGAATTTCGTCGGCGAGTCTTTACGGCGGCACTCGCAGTAGGCGACAAAGGCGCGAGAGAGGGTGGCGAGCACGGCGTGTTTGGTCGGATCGCCGACGCGGAGGCAGAGTCGGCACTCTCGACCGTCGAGGAAGAGCTCGCCGGCTTGGAAGATCGCGGAGAGCGACTCGTCGTAGAATTGGTTGAAGTTTACGAAGTTCTGTAGCACCACGATGAGGTCGCGATGGTAGCGCGCGAGTTTCTCGACGCTGTCGATCGCTTTCATTTCGGGGGCGAGTTGCGCGTCTTCTTCCAGCAGGGCGGCGACTTTGCCTTTAAGGTCGGATGTGAGTAGGTGGCGTACGCGCTTGATCTTGAGCTTCTCGACGCCAGTCTCCGGCTTCGAGTGGCGCCATACTCGGTAGGCTTCGAAGCGCGCTTTCACCTCTTGCCACTCGTCGAGCTCCAACGAGTCGCCGGGGCCGATGCCGAGTGGACGAATCACTTCATCGCAAAGCTTGCGCATGCGCAGTCGCCACTCGGGGTTGATCCCTTCGAGGATTGGCACAGTGGAGGTGGGGGCGACTTTAGCTAGCGGGAGGCGCTCGATGTCCTGGCGGGGCATTGAAAAGTCCTCGCCGGCGATGGCCGTGTAGAGGGCAACGCCGGGGTTGAGCGGCGTTTCGGCTCGCTGATCAAAAGCGGCGAGTTGGCAGCGTGCAAAGAAATCGTCGATCTTCTTCTCAGTCGCGATGAAATGTTTGAAGGCTTCGGGAGTTGCATCCCCTAACGGGAAGACGTCTTCGCCCTTGGCTGTGTTGACTTCGCCTTGGCTCCACCAGAGATCGTAGCTCTTTAGCTCTTCGAAGAATCGCTCTAGCTTTTCTTGGGTGATGCCCGGCTCGCCACTGCGGTCAGTCTCGGAGCCCATGCAGTCCATGATCTCGCCGATCAGTTCTTGCGCCGCCGGATCGTCCGAGGCGTCCTTGGCGATTACGCCGTCGCCGTTGAGGCGTGATTTGCCGTAGATCTGCTCGATGTTAGCCGCTTGGTCGACAGTGATCGTCGCCGCGCCAGCGGCACCCATGTTGGCGAGTATACGATTGGCTGAGGCGAGCAGTTTTTCGCCTTCTTCGTCCGCGGTGTTGATCGCAGAGAGGGGGAGGGCACCTCCTTCGAAGAGCGACTTGGGGTCGGATAGGCGAGCGAGCGTCCATTGCACCGCAGTGAGCATTTCTTCAATCCGCACGCGACCGTCGGCGTCATTGTCGATGAGCGAGAGCGTGCGGCGGTCGATCTCCAGATCGTTGACGGGGCAGCTCAGGGCGACCCACAGCTTCGGGTCGAGTGCTTCGAGTGCGTGCAGATCCTCGACAGTGTTGAGTTGCACCTGGAAGATTCCACCACGGCGGGTGAAGTTCCAGGAATGTTGCCCGCTTAAACTCGGTGTAATTTTCATGTTGGACGCAAAGAAAAGAAATTCGTTACCCAAGTTCAAACATATAGATCGCGCTGATTGACAGACAGAGCCAAGATGCTTTCCGTAGTGCTATGATTACTCTTACAGATAAAGCCGTTGCGCAGATCCGTCAGCTCGAAGCCGAAAAAGCCACCGAGGGGCAGCTCCTCCGTATCTTCGTCGAAGCCGGCGGTTGCTCCGGTTTCGAATATGGCATGTCTTTCGATGATAAAAAGGAAGAGGATACCGTGCTCGAAAGTAATGGGGTGTCCTTTCTTATGGATGCGACGAGTCAGGAGTATTTAGAGGGTAGTGTAGTCGACTTTGACGACGGCCTCAGTGGCAAAGGATTCGATATTCAGAATCCCAACGCCAGCAGCACCTGCGGATGCGGTCGCTCGTTTAACTAGCGTAGGTTGGAGTCCCGGCTATAGCCGGTATTTTTACTGATTTGACCGCCTGAAGGCGGAACTCTAACTATTCTGCTCTAAAAGCGCAGATTTCCCGCCTTTACGCTTGCCTTGGTTCAGCTCGCTGGTATCCCTCTCCGCTTTCCTGCTCACTCGGGTGGGGGAAACGGGGCATTTCGCCCTATCAACCAAACACAAAACTAAAAGAAACATTGTTTCTCCCGGAATGGTTATCCGGGCTTTGAACACAGTATGAACACAACACCAAAAGACCTCCTCGACGCAGGCGTACACTTCGGCCACCAGCTCCGCCGCTGGAATCCGAAGTCCAAGCCATACGTTTACGATAACCGCAACGGCATCTCCATCATTGACTTGGAGAAAACCCACGCTCTTCTCGAAAAGGCTTACGCCAAGATCGAAGATGTGGTCGCTTCCGGTAAAGACGTCCTCTTCATCGGCACGAAGAAGCAAGCGCAAGAAATCGTGCGCGAAGCCGCGACTGCCTGCAACATGCCATTCTGCGTGAATCGCTGGATGGGTGGAGGCCTCACAAATTTCACCACCATCAAGAGCTCGCTCGCAAAATACCGCAAGTTCCTCAAAATGGATCAAGAAGGCGAATTGGATAAGCTCCCCGGTAAGGAAGAAGCCGCCATCCGCCGTCAAATGAGCCGCATGAACCGCAACTTCGAAGGTATGCTCGAAGTCAACGAGCTCCCCGCAGCTGTTTTCATCGTCGATACGAAGAACGAAGAGATCGCTGTGGCTGAAGCCAACCGTCTCGGCATACCCGTCATCGGTCTGGTCGATACTAACTCCGACCCTACAGTCCTCGATTACCCGATCCCTGGTAATGACGACGCCGTGAAGTCGATCCGCATCATCGTGGAAACCATCCTCGAAGCTGCGCAAAACGGTCTTTCTCAGCGCGAAGCCAAGAAGGTTCAGAAGAGCGCTGGTCCAATCATCCGCGAGCAAGTCTTCGAGCAACAAGAAGACGTCGAGGTGACACTCCCTGCCGGTTACGGTGAGGACGAAAAGCCTGCTGCCGAAGCTGCACCCGCTGCCGAAGCACCCGCTCCTGAAGCAGCTGCTGCTGAAGCCGCTCCCGAGGCGACTGAAGAGAGCAAGTAGTTTTCTGCATCTTTAATCTTAAGATTTCCAACAAACTTAAATAACATGAGTGTACAAATTAATGCTAAAATGGTCGGCGAGCTGCGCGAAAGCACAGGTGCCGGACTTATGGATTGTAAGAAAGCCTTGGTTGAGTCCGAAGGTAATTTCGATACAGCGGTAGAGCTCCTTCGCAAGAAGGGCATGGCCACTGCAGCGAAAAAAGCCGGCCGCGACGCCAGCGACGGCCTCGTTGATACTTACATCCACCTCGGAGGTAAGGTCGGCGTGATGGTCGAAGTCAGCTGCGAAAGTGATTTCGTCGCCAAGACCGACGACTTTAAGCAATTCGTTAAAGACATCGCGATGCACATCGCTGCGGCCAGCCCCGTCTGCGTCTCCCGCGAAGATATCGATCCCGAGATCATCGCAGCTGAGCGTAAGGTGGCCGAAGGCCAAGCCGAAGGTAAGCCCGCCCAAGCGATCGAAAAGATCGTCGAAGGTAAGCTCAATAAGTTTCTCAGCGAGTCTTGCCTCCTCGAGCAAGCCTACGTCAAGAACCCCGACCAAACTGTTCAAGAACTCTTGACTGCCATGATCGCCAAAATGGGCGAGAACATGCAAGTCAAGCGCTTCGCCCGCTTCCAAGTCGGCGCCTAAGCAGTTTCCTGTTAGTCTTATTTCTCCAAGCCCCGCACTGAAAAGTGCGGGGCTTTTTATGGCGTAGTCACTTTGGCTGCTCGACCCTGCGTAGTTTGAAGAGCGTAGACGGTTGCCATCCGACTCAGAAGCTGAGATCATTTACGAGTAAGCAGTACATTGATTTTCACTGTGAAAAGCTCGAAGGTAATTGCTCAGGATTTACTTGCCAGAAGCGCTTCCTTGATCAACCTACCGAATCTTCTTGGATGTGGGCGTAGCTCAGTTGGATAGAGCATCGGTTTTCTAAACCGACGGTCCTGGGTTCGAATCCCAGCGCCCATGCCATGATACGGAGACTTTAATTATGTTGTGCTCTCCAGTCACTTTTCATCGATATTCGCCTTAGCGGGATTTGATGACTTTAGCGGGGATGCCTACTGCGATCGACCGCTCGGGGATGTCTTTCGTGACGACCGATCCACCGCCGATGACGGATCCGTGGGCTATAGTTAAGCCTGCGGTTATGTTGACGCGACCACCGATCCAGACGTCATCTTCGACCGTGATGCGAGCATGCGTGAGACCTTGTGCATGGATTGGTTTTTCGGGATCTCGCCAAGCGTAATACTGCGCTTGGCTGATCTGGTGCTTCAGGGAGAGTTCCGCTAGCGGAACTCTGCCTGACATGCCCTTTAGCACTATTTGAAGCTTCTGTTTCGCGATCCATTTGCGTCGTTTTATAATGAGTATCCTTTCCAGAATACTCGCTGATTCCAACTCAACTCTTAAGCGGGGGCAGTGTATGCAGCAACTGGGCTTACACATCCCAGAGGAAGTTGGATTCGTTTCTTTAAGTACGCGTGATGAACATCCTGATGTTAGCGGTATGACCGTGCCGATTGAAGCGATGGCAGGTGCCGTTGTAGATGTGGTGGTCGCTCAAGTGCTGCGCAATGAGCGTGGTTTGCCCAAGACTCCCAAATGTGTGTTAGTGGAGGGCGCATGGCACGAAGGAACGACATTACGTCCTTTTGGCTGAATGACGGACTAGCGTGGTGTCTGCGAAGTTCATTACATAATTCTACCGGAAAGAAAATGGTAGCGCAGGTGCGTCCCCGCACCGCACCCGTCGTTGTTGGCGAGGCATTTCGAACGTTCGTGCGGCGCAGGGACGCGCCTGCGCTACCTCAATGTTTAATCGTATATTTTTGACGCTTATTTCGCTGACACCACACTAGCGCGAAGGGACACTTCCAATGCGATGTTTATTCCGAAAAATGTTCTAGGAGGAAGCCGTCTCTTAAATCGTCGAATTTACCGATCCACAGATCTTCGGCGGGGAAATCGTTGTGCTTCTTATGAGGGAAAAACAAGATCTTCTTTTCAACTGGGATGTTGTTGAATGCGGCAGCGATTCCCGGAGACGGACAGGTTGGATCGGTCAGGCCTGCAAAGATCAACGTCTTCGCCCTAGATCGCGTGGATAGATAAATATTATCGCAATATAACGCGTCCCTGAGGGCTGGTTCGACCGCATCGGGTCGGTTCTCCAATGTGTCAAAACTTATAGGCTTGGGGTATCCGGAGGGGCGCCCTAATAGCGGACCGGCAAAGTCACACATTGCGGGGACGAGTGCGATTACTCCCGAAACGCGAGTGTCCAATCCAGCAGCCATTAGCGCTTGGCCGCCGCCCTGACTTTCCCCAATGCAAACAATGTGTTTGCCGTTCCATTCTGGTAATGTCGTGGCGAATTCAATCGCGCGAATCAGCCGCAGCGCCATTCCGGCAAGCTGTGAAGATTCCCAGTGTTTCGGCATCTTATACTGCGCGTTTAACTTTGGTTCCAATTCGTCGTAATACTCGGAGGAGCCGCCGTTCATGATTCCGTGTGCACTCAGATCCAGCACGATGGCGTTATATTTCTGAGAGAGTGCCATGGCCTCGATAGAATTGCCCCGACACCAGAACTGTCCGATACCTGCCGCATGTAGGAGAATAATTACCGGTGAAGTCTTGATCTCTGCATTTGTGGGGCGAGTCAGATATCCGCGAACGGGACGAACCGGCGACATCATTTCAATTTCCAGATTCCATCGTTCCACCCCTTCTGATTCCAAGCGTGTCGCCTTTTCTTCGAGTGCGGGAACCTTTCCCGAGTCGGACGTGTATTCCCGTTCCTTCTGTTCGTCGGTGAGTGGAGTTAACTCCGGCTTGAGTGGCACGGCCGTAACCGCATCACGCTTTTCCTTCCAGAATTCGTTGAAGTTCGTTGGCTCTGGTCTGGCTGATCTGATCCTCTCTGGAGCGACGAGAATCCCAACGGTAGCGGGCTTTTCTCTGGTTGTCGTATTTCTGCGATATGCCTTAAATACATACCATCCGGGGGCGGGTGGCGTGAATTGCCCCTGCCAGTCTGGTGTGAGCTGTGTTACGGTGATGTCCAGTGGTGTCCGATTGTTAGCCATCACCATCACATAGTCCAAGTCCGCTAGGCTGCTCTTGTCGTCCGCCTTTACGGTTAAGGTTACCACCTTGCCCTCGGGGTAAACGCCTCCCGGTTGATCCAGTTCCAGCGTGTATGCTAGGCATTGGCCGGTTAAAGCCACGGTGAGGGTCACGGCAAGCGCAAGGCTTCGACGGCGGGCCATCAAGCGTTCTGTGAATGGGGTGGCAGATGAGATCGTGAGTTCCATTGTAAGATTAGTTGATGAGTGTGCCCCTTTTGTATTTAAGATCAGACCATTAAAAACCAATCACAATGGCTTAGCTCTAAGTTGGGTTCACTTAGCGGTGCTTGATTACTTTCGCTGGAATTCCTACGGCGATCGATTTCTCGGGGATGTCTTTTGTGACGACCGAACCTCCGCCTATGACGGATCCGTGGCCTATGGCTATGCCTGCTGTTATATTGACGCGTCCGCCGATCCAGACGTCGTCTTCTATGGTAATGGGGGCGTTCGTGAGCCCTTGTGCGTGGATGGGTTTGTCGGGGTCGGAGAAGTTATGGTTGGCGGCAATGATCATACCGTGTGAAGCGATGCGCACGCCGTTGCCTATCCTGATTTGGCCGGATGGCTCGCTTACAGTTCCATAGCCAGTTAAGATGGTGTAGGGCTGAACAGAGCAGTTGTCGCCGAATCGGACGTTGCCTTGAATGATGGCACCGTCGGCGACGATACAGTTCTCACCGAAGTGAATGGCTCCGTTCCGAGGGTTGATTTTCGCTCCGGGGTGGATGCGGCAGCTCTGGGGGACATGGACATTCGTATGTCGCAAGGCCAGGCGTCGCCCGCACCAAAAGACGAAGCGTTCTCTCCAATTGGTGGGAGGCGCGGGGTGGCTCATGCCACCGTCGAGTATCGTCCAGAGGCTCATGATTCGCTCATGACCTTGGCGCGCTCGGGATTGAGTGCGGTTTCGGGGTGTTGCCCACTGGCGAAACGTTCCAACTCGACGGCTACATATTTCCAGCGCTCTTCAAATTCGCGTGGGGCATTCGCCCGGTGCGGTGCGATGAGATAGCGGTCGTTGCCACGAAGTGGGCTGTCGGCTTCAAGGGGTTCATTCTCGAAGACATCGAGTGCCAGATAGATGTTCTTTCGTTCGGCGACTTCGATCATTTCGGCTTGGTTCACCATCTTGCCACGAGCAATGTTGATGAAGAGCGCTTCGTCGCTCATCGCTTCGAAATGCGACGCGCGTATCATGTGGTGGGTTTCGGGATTGTAGCCACCGGCCAGAATGATGACTTCGCACTGCTCGAACACGGCTTCAAGCGATTCAGCTTTCTGGTAGCCTTCTGCCCGCAGGCTTTCTTCGCTGGAGTGCTTAGAGTGAATCTGGATGTCGTCCGTGAAGGACTTCAACAGCTCGGCAATGCCTTGGCCAATCCAGCCGAATCCGATCACACCGACCTTGCGATTGTGCAGGATGCGGGTGCGCCCGAAATTGGCGCGCGGCCAAGCTTCGCCGCTTCGCATGTAGTGGTGGTAGTTGTGGATTTGAGTCAATGCGGAGAGCGCCAGCGAGAGCGTGTATTCGGCCATGGGGCGGATGCGGGTCGGCCCAGTATGAATTACACAGAGTCCCTTTTCCAAGGCATACAGTTCATCGATGTTTTGTCGGACGCCTCCATAGGTGCTGCCGATCAGTTTCAGCTTAGGCAAACCATCGATGACTTCCTTTGTGATGAGCATGTGCCCAGTGTAGGGAACAATAATCATTTCGGCACCTTCAGCTGCGGCCAGTAATTTCTCCGGGCTATCAGCTTCGGGGGCTTCAATGATCTCGCCCAGTTGGCTAATGCGTTGACGTGCTTCTGGATCGGCAATTTCGCAGGCAAATACAATTTTCATAATCAGTTCTATAGCGTAGGTGGTTTGAGTTCGGTTAAAGTGGCGTGTTTGTTGGGAATGCTATTGCAGAGCACTCGGTCGCCGCTGCGGTTGAAAACAGGATGGTGGCAGATACGCAGTGGATTGCGTCCCGGTGGTTCGGACTCCCCAATAAACTTGGGCAGTGGAATGCTCTGTAGCGTCTGCCCGCTCTTTTTGGAAATAAAGAGCACATTGCCTCTACTCGAGCTGCCTTCGTCGGTAACGATCAAATCGTGGTTCGCTGGACTGGTTGAAGGGTGACCGCCGCTGGCGTGATCACAAATCTTTCGGTAGCCGCTGCCATCGAAACGGACTTCCGCAAGGCAGATTTTTACGGGTCGCTCCGGATCCGGGCCATACCCGATCAGATGCTCGTCGTCGGCCTGCCATGCCCAGTGCACACCACGTCGCTCAAAGCTGAGGTCGATGGCCATGTGTATGTTTTTCAAATCTCGATCAGCGGTGAAAATAGTCGTTACTTTCGGTTCGCCGCGTGATTTGTCCACGCAGTGATTGCCGAAGAAGAACAAGCAGCGCGTGCCGCTCCGGTTCCAGCGAACACAGTAGGTCATCAAGGTGAGACCATCCGCTTCGCCGAGTCGCGCTTTGATTGCTTGGTCCGCCTGAAGAATTTGATCCCTCAGCGGATGCTGGTCGAGTATCGCCTCGGTGCTGAGGATCAAGGCATGCTTCTTAGGTGCAAAACTGATCTGGGAAATGCCGTGTTGATCCCTGGCTTGAAAGGGAACGGGTGAGGCTTCCGGATCATACGGATTCCCACCGTAGCCGGCGGCGTAGAGCATGCCATGACTGCAGGACAGCGCCGGTTCGCCCAATGGCGGAGCGCCTTCGATGTCGCCTTCGACTTCAATCGATTCATCGGTTTCCAGATGGAAGCGTGTGGTCTTGGGCTCTTTGAGTGTCCCACTTTGGTAATAGACCATTTTTGAATCCGGCGACCAGCTTTGCCACAGTCCGGTATGCCAGAAGCTTGGCGTCGTGGGCACGGAGCCGAAACGGTTCAGAATGCGCCCATCTTCATCCAAAACGAAAACTTCCGCCAGCTGTGTATCCAGATCGGCACCGGCAATCAGAAAACGGCCTGAGTTGTCCGGGGCATAGGGACAGAGGCTGTAGTATCCATGGACGCACCAGCGGTTGGAAATGGGGAAAGATTTCATGGTGCTGGGGACTAACTTTCAACGGGCGCTAGGGTTTCTTTCAGCGCATCAAGGAGTGAAGTCTTAGGAGAGAACCCTGCCTGCTGCAATTTTTCAGTGTTATAAATCCGGTGGCGCAGAACATGTGCCTTACTTGGGAATTCTTGTCCGTAGCTTTCTGGGCACACGGTTTTAATCCGGAGTGTCAATTGCTCCAGATCGGCGACCATTTGGTAATAGTGCAGAACTGTGACGCACTCCTTGCCGGCGATATTAAATACTTGGCCAATCGTATCTGGCTGACGATAGAGCTGATGCACACACTCTCCGATGTCCCGACTCCAGACCGGTTGGATTAGAAAGCTGCCTCTGCCTAATAAGGGGATTTCTTCTCCCTTGCGGATGCGCGCGAGCAGTTGAGTGTCACGCCCATCCGCAGCGGGATCGCAACCCGCCGGCCGACCTGCACCCAGAATATGCGGCGGACGCAGGATGGTGACCGGAAATGCCTCGTTTTGTGCGGCGTGAAGGAGGTAAGCCTCGGCTTCAAGTTTATTGGCCGCATAGGGCATGTCTGTTTGTGTGGTCGCGTTCTCAGTTGTGGGGAAACGAGCGGCTGGATCGGCGGCGTAGACGAAATCTGTGCTGATGAACCAGTAGTGGCTGACCTTTCCATTGAAGACTTTGACTGCGCCTTCGGCGTCCTTCCGATTATAGGCTGCGCAGTCGACCACTAGATCAAATGGTCGCTCGCCAATCGCCTCGTCGAGTGCTCCAGGTTGACCGCGATCCGCGGAGATCAATTCGCACGAACTTAGATGCGCCGGCAGTTCTTTTTGCCCACGTGAGAGTATGGAGACTGCCCAGCCGGCCGCTTGCAGTTCATCTGCGACGCCTCTTCCGAGGAGTCCGGTGCCGCCGATGACCAGAGCTGTTTTCATTAGATTGAAGTGGATGTTTAGCGTCCCATCCAGCCGCCGTCGACAAGGAGGGTCGTGCCGTGGACATAGCTGGCGGTATCGGCGCGGGCTTCGGCGATCGCGAGCCCAATGCCGCGGTTGCGGCCAGTGACGAGGGCGGTTTTTCCTGAGAAATTGAAGGAATTTTGTAGGTTCACTTTTTGTATCTTAAATGAGAATTCGGCTTAACTCTGGAGGAGTGGCTTGAGCTTTTGAGCCAGATTGTGAGCCATCAGCGCTTGGCCGCTTCGTGTCGGGTGGAGTAAGTCGGCCGAGAGGAGTGTGTAGTCAGACAGGATGTCGGTGCCTTCGATCAAGTGCAGCTTCGGGTCGTTTGATTCTGCGACCAGGCTACGTAGCGAATCATCAAACTCGCTTTGTCGCGTCGTGATCGGGTTCCCCGGATTGTTGGTATAGTGCTGATTATTCGTAAAACTGGTGATTAGTGCGATCGGTGTGCTTGGGTTGGCGGCACGTAATCGGGTGACTAGATTGTGGGTGCGCTGAGCAAACACTTCATTCGTGAAAGCGGAGCGCATATTCACACCGAGCTCTGCAGTGATGATGTCGACCTTCTTTTCGGCGGCGAGCTCCGCCAGATAATCGGCCGCGGCTGCGTCGGCCTGACAGGAGCCTGAAAGGCCTTTGCCGTAAACATCCCAATGGAGTAGTCGCGCAGCGTGATACGGATAACCATCGAGTGAGGAGTGGGTGATGGATGAACCATAGGCCAACCACTGGACGGCTGGGCTTTCCTCGACCTCGGGCGCGCGTATTTCAGCTCCGAAACTATCGATGCGGTGCAGTAGGTAGTTGCCACGTCCGAAGACGATTCGCCAAACATCCGAGGCGAATCCGCCGGATTGCAGTGCGTCCTGCTCGGAGCGATTGAAGGCCTCAGGCGTATCGAGTAAGATCGGAGTCGGCACGCCGACAGTCAGGCGGTGACGGCCGATTTCAAAGGAGCCGCGATAAATGGCAACTTCTGTGCCGAAGTTTTCACAGCTCAGCGTCACGCGAAGCGTGGGAGCGGGGCTCACGAAGCGGATCTCGGCACCGCAGGAGTCCATGCCTAACATGCGCGCCCGGTCGTTTAACTGATGGCGAACCGGTTCCGGGTAACGCGCAATCTGGTAAGTGCCATCGGATCTGGCCTCGGCGTGCGCATTGTGAAACTCGAGCGAGTCGATGGGGACGTTCTGAATCATAATTACGCTTGGCAATCGATGAGCACCTTCATTGCGTTCGGTGTGCTATCGAGTTTTTTGAAGGCTGCTTGAATCGGGGCTGATTATTGCTGGCGGAGTTGCCAGTTTCCTTGTTCTTGAGAGATTTTATAGGTGATGCCGGATACGGTTTCGCTGAGCGTGAATCCTTCCGCATCGACGCCTCCGGATAGTTTCCAATTGATTTTCGCGCCCGGACTTTCGAGCGCGGTGCTGGTCTCGTCGCGACGCAGATGCCAGCCAGCGATTGGGCCATAGCTGTCCAGGCAGATTGCATGGGTGACGGTGCGAGTGAGTGCGGCTTCGCGCTCGCTCCAAGTGATGAGTTGACCGCTATTGGCCTTGCCCTCGCCGTGTTGGTTGGGGAGGGGGTGGTAGGCGTCGTGGAGATAGGCTGCCACAGGGCTCTGCATTGTATGCCCGCCCAGATGGAAGAGCTTCATCCCCGCATTGGCACGGCGTGCGACTAATCTGTCCGGTTGGACCGGCTTGAGGTCGAGTGCATTATCGCGATTATTGAGTAGCCAGTTCCAGTGGGTTCTTACCGGGCGGTCAGAAACAATGTGATCGACGACGAAGAGTGCATGGCTGCCGCATTGGAACCAGAATCGAGTGAATTCACGTATGGGATCTCCATAGAGCGCGGCAACCTCTGAGGCAACGACGCTGACCTCGCCTTCACGAGCGACAAGGAGGCGATCTCCGCCGCGAGTGACGGGCGGGCCTGCTTGCTTCGTCTTTGGATCATAGAGTCGGCGCAACCACTTGGACTGCTGAATACTTTTGCCCGCCTCACTAAAGGTGCAGGTGTTATGCGTATTCGTGGAGTTTTCAATGCCATGAACCAGACCGCGGTAGCAACTGTGGCCGGGATCGACGAGCATGCGTTCGTTATTATGAACAAGGATAAAGCTATTGAGATCTCCGTGCAGATGCCCCGGTGCATGGAGCCCCTGATCTGCTCCATGGATCGCGAGCACCGTGCGACCTCCACGAGAAGGCCAATCATCACGAACCAGCACATCTCCACAGCTGTAGGCATCCGCCAGTGGCAGTTTCGCCGCTTCCGGGGTGATCGGTGCGCAGGCCTGTGCGAACAGCGGGAGCGTAAGAAAGCCAAAGTCGTTGATGAAACCGAAGCTGGCTTGATCGTGCGGGCCTTGTTCGAACGTGGGTAGATAGAGTGTGTCGAAGAGCCAACGAGCAAGCCCCGCTTCGGTGGGGTGCGTCTCTTTGGCGCGTGCCGCTACGTGTAAAAGAAAGTCGCCGGAGGCACGATACATGGCGGCGCTGTCATTAAAGTTGGCGCTACGAGGGCGCGGATGGACGCCCCAACCGTGGAGTGGCTTTTTGTAGAAGAGTGAGGCCACATCCCAGCGCGGCTTTTTGACATAGGGATCGAGCGCCAATTCGGCATGCTTGTTTGGGCTGTGGCGCACGATCGCCTCGCGTGCCAGCATCAGGCAGTAGCCGGTATAGTTGCCATACTGAAGTGACTCCGAGTAGCTGCCGTCTTTTTGGAAGACATCGACATCACGCTGAAAGCCTGCGGTCGCTTCTTCCAATGTGTCAGTATCGTCGAGCACTGCCGCCGCGGTGGCGATGCCCGCGTTGAGCACGCAGCGCCAGTTGTTCAAATGAGTGGTTTTATCGATCCAGCGTTGGCAAAGGGCGATTCCTTTTTCTCTCAGGGCACTGCGGATCTCATCCAGCTCATTCGGCTTAAATACATCAGCCGCTAAGTCCAAGACGATGGCCACGCTCCAAGTTAGGTGGGCGGTTTCCAAGTTCCCGACCGGAGGCTGCGCTTTCTGATCGCGAAAAGGAGGGCCGACCCAGTCCGAGACCGGGCGCCGAACGATTTCCAATGTGCAGCTACGCAACCAGCAAGCCAAAGACTCCGTGGGCTTGAGTGCATAGACCATGGCCGCATCAGTCAAATACTCGGACGCACAATGCCACCAGTGCACTGTGGTTTGTGCATCGATCAAGCCTGGGGTGCTGGCACGTTTTTCAACGCGGGTGACCAGTGCCCAGTAGATCGACGAGAGTGGGTCTTCGTGCCGGAGCTCGTTGAATGCAGTGCGTTCGCTATCGCTTAAGAATAAAGGCATGGGCTTGGACTCTACGGAAGAGCGGTGATGGATTATTTCTTGAAGAAATTAAAGGACTCGAAGCTGACTTCGTGCATCACAATGTGTTCAGGCAAAGTGAAGACAAACTCAATGACATCTGCGATGTCCGAAGTCTGCATGAATTTCTCATGAGGCACCGGGCGATCACCCCAGAAGCCCTTCGTGCTGACGGGACCGGGTTTGAATGCGGTTACGCGCACATTCTTATCCATTGACTGTAGCGCCAGACCTTGGCCGAGCATCGAAACCGCTGCTTTGGCTGCGCAGTATACCGGTGCGTTCGGATTGGCACGTGTGGCCGCCTGTGAACTAATGAATGAAAGGATCGGGTTGCTGTCCGGATTGGTCAGCGGTAGATAATGCTTTGCTGCGAGGAACAAGCCCTTCAGATTCACATCGACGATTTTGTCATAGGCCTCGACGTCCATATCCGTGATCGGAGAGGCGATCGAGAGCCCGGGCAGGTAGAGCAAAATGTCCGCTTGTTTGAATTTCTCACCGACCGCCTTGTAGAAATCCGCAACGGATGCTTCAGTCGTGACGTCAACTGCTTGCGTAAAGACTTCGCTGGCACCATCAGCTCGGGCGCTCTCTGCGATTTCCTCTAACGGTTCGGCATTCAGATCGCCTAAGGCAAGCTTGGCTCCGTGTTTTGCCAGTTTCGAAATGACTGCTTGGCCGAAGCCGCCTCCGGCTCCCATAATAACGATGTTTTTGTCTTTCAATGTGTTCATAATATTTTTGTTAAGTGTTGAATGTTAGAATGAATGTGATGGCTCAAAAGTAGCCGCCACGTTCTACGATTTCGACGGCGGACATGCCATCCTTGATCCACTGCTTGAGCTGGGATTCACCGTTGGCGAGTTCTTCGGCGCGGATCAGAATATCCACTGCCATCTGGCGCGGCACGCAAAGGGCGCCGTCGATGTCGGCAAAGATAAGGTCGCCTGGGCGGACGATGACATCGCCCATTTGGATGGGTGTTTGCCAAGTGCTGATACGGAAGCGGCCGAGCATTCCGTTGGAGCTCTTGTAACGAACCCAGAGAGGGAAGCCTAGGTCGATGACCTGATCCGTATCGCGCACACCACCATCGACGACAGCGCCACGGCAGTTCTTACGCTGTGCGGCCATGGTCATGCATTCCCCCCAGTGGGCAGAGTCACGATCCAGTGAGGTGTCCCAAACGATGAAGGAATCTTCCGGAATGTCGTCGAGCATCCGAGCGCGTTCAGCCATCTCGTTCTTCAGTGTCAGATTCTTGGCGCCCTTAATCGTAAAGGCGAACCCCGCAGAACGCATCCGCTCACGCAAAGGGACGATCCCATTGGGAAGCGTCTGGTTTGTGAGACGTTTTTCACGCAGGGCATCGTTGACGGCGGCGGTGAAGATTTTCTCGTATCGGTCGCAGATTTCCTTTTCAGGAATTGGCAAGGGTGAATTGGGGTCGACTTCGCGATCCGCTTCAAGGTCTTCGAGGTTCATAGTCTATGACGGGTTGATTGTTTGGATTCCGTTGGCGTAGGCCTGGGCAAAGGTAAAGATGACAGGACCAAAGGCATGGCCGTCATCAATCTTATGAGGGTGCTGGATATAATCTTCTTTGGTTCCTTGGTTGGGGCTGAGGCAACCGGTGCATGCATTGTGCACCGCGCCATCGAGCGCGATATAGCTCAAGTAGCCCTTGAGTCCGCGTTCGAAAGGTTCCTTGTAGGCGTCACCCAGAATACCATCGGCCAAGCCGACACCGATACCGTGAAGGAGGAGCCCCGCGCCGGATGTTTCAATGTAGGATTCCGGAGCGGTCATTTCCTGGTGCCAAAGCCCGTTCTCGGGATTCTGGTATTTCAGGCAGGCGTCGACAAATTCGACATACATTTTTTCGACGGCCGGGCGGTCGGGGTGTTGCTTGGGCATGGCTTCGATCAGAGCAGCGAGGCCATGCATCGCCCAGCCGTTGCCTCGAGACCAATGATCGTCAGAGCGATGCCCTGGGCCGCGGAAATTGATGGATTGATTGACCAGTCCGGTTTCGGGGACGTAGAGCGGTTCTATTAGCAGGCGGGTTTCGTGCCACGCCTGACTGATGAGATCGTCACGCTCCAGCTTGAGGCCGCAATAGAGTAGGAAAGGGGTGACTGCAAAGGCGATGTCGATCCAGATCTTTTCACTTGGGATATCCTTAGGATGACACAGCGCTCCGTTTTTATCGCGGGGCGCATCATTCAATAGCTCATTAATAAAGGGCATGAATGTGGATACATCGGCTTCAGGTAATGCATCCTTCCACCAGAGGTAGGCTGCGCCACTGCCGCCGCAGCGATAGCATTCGAAATTGCAGAAGTTGAATTCAGCTTTGCCCTGTAGGAACGGGCGAAGCTGTAACTGAGCTTCGGCCAGCAACATCTCTCTTTCAGAGCTAGACTCTGCACAGAGCGCCAGTCGCGCCAGTCCGTTCAGTGTGAGGATGCCCGTGTAGTGGGCAAATGGTTTGAGCGCACGAGCTCGTTGATAGGCCAGCTTGGCCACTTCGAATGTCTGGATGTCGGGGAGAGGATTCATTCCTGCTATTAAACCATTATTTGGAAAGGATTGCTATAGTCCCACTTGATATTGTTTGCACTATTTTGACTTGATTGCTGTCGGTTTATAAATTTGTCTGCCAATGACCCTACGTTCGGCTTGCGGGCGAGGGATGAATGATGAGTTATTCCTGGCATCCAGTCGAAAACCTAGGCCCTCCCTTTCTGATGGTGGATGAGGCGACTTTTGTGATCCCGAAGGGGGGAGAGGTTCGCCTGAAAAAGAACCACTTTAAGTTCCTTTTTATTCTCGAAGGCTCCATCGAACACGAGATCGACGGGCTCGGTGGTCGCTCCATTTTATCGACCGGTGACATTCTTGTAGCTCCTGTAGTCGCTGAGCATACCTACATCAATCAACACCCCAATCAGGCGCAGCATCTACACTTGGTTCGGCTGTTTCTCGATGCGGATCATATTGAAAAACATGCGCGCCGACGGGTGCGTAAGCCGGAAGTCAATTTCACGGATTTCATCCTGCATCATTTCCCCGCGGTGGTGCAATTGACGGATGGTATCGATACCGAAATCACTGATCTGCTCGCAGATCTACGGCGTGAGGCAGATCGGAAATTACCAGGGTATCGGCATCGAGTGCGTTCTATTTGCACGGATTTGATTGTGGCGGTTGCCCGCAAACTAACCGATTCCAAGCATGAGGAAGAACCGCATTCCGGTGCCACGAGTTCTGGTTTGGTTTTGGGCGTTAAAGAGTATATTCTAAAACATCTGGCTGATGAATTAACTTTGGGCGAAATCGCCTGGCATGTGGGGAAGGGCGAAGAGCACTTGGCGCGCGTTTTTAAGCGCGAAACAGGGCACACCGTTTTTGACTACGTGCGGGAGGTGAGGATTAACCGGGCGCGGACATTGATTTTAGATCCATCCCTGAGCTTAAGTGCGATCGCTGAGCGATGCGGCTTTCATTCGCTGTCCTTCTTCAGTCGTACGTTCAAACAGGTGACAGGGATGTCTCCCACTGGCTACCGTCGCCATATGGATGCGGTACTCACGCCGACTCGATGAGCTGTGAACGTCCGCTTTTTATGGTTCACCGTCATTTACCGGGGAAGTCAGAGAATCATTGAAGCCTCTGGAGGTATGCGCGCTAGATCTGAACCTTGCAGTTAGGCCTGCAGTTCGACGGCTGCTTCGCGAAGGAGGGGGGAGAGCTCTCTTAATTTGCTGCGGCATGCTTCTTGGGTGAGGCAGAAGAAGATGGCTCCAGTTTGCCCTTTGTGCTCAAACGCATGAGCCATGCGGCAGACGCCGGGGCGTTCGCGCGATTGATCGATCAGGCAACCGTCGTCTTGACGCATCTCCTCGATCAGTTGTCGGAAAGCATATTTCTTTGGAAAGCGACTGTGGGAGCCCTGCAGGCAAGTTTTTCGTTTGTTGGCAGGCAACTGGTTCAGGATGGCAAGCGCGGCGGCATGATCTTCTTCGAAATGAAGTAGGTCGCCTTCTTTGAGCACCTGGATACCACCATTCAAGGAGCGAGAGCTCAGGGTTTCGATGCGATCGTTCCTAAATAGAACGACTGCCGCAGATTCGTTTCCTCGCTCGGTTAGACGTTCGACTTCTTTCTGTGCTAATGCAGAGAGAGCCGGGGTGCCAGTCGTCAAGTAGGTGCTCCAGTCCGACACTTGCCGGGTGATGGAATAACCGATCTCCGGATCACGGCTGACATAGCCGTAGGCTTCGAGCGCTTTGAGGATTCGGGAGAGTGTGGAGTCCTGGATGCCAGGTAAACTCGCTCGCAGTTCGTTATAGCGTACAGGGCTTTCGCTTCGGATCAATTGATCGAGAATCCGGAGCCCTCGGTCGAGAGCAGGGAGTGATTTTGACTCTTTGTGTGGAGTCATCAGGCCGGGGCGATTCTTGGCATCGGGAGAACTTCCTTGGCCATTTCTGCCTGTAGGAATTTCTGGAGCAACTTTGCTTTGATGCTCGCGTATTCTGGGTCGTCAAACCGATTCTCGAATTCGCCCGGGTCGTTTTTCAAATCGTAGAGTTCGCCATCTTCAAATGTGCGGAAGACGGTCAGCTTGTAGTCGGTTTCGATGTAGGTCTTGTGTTCGCAGTAGCCGGGCTCGTGGTTGTTTTCGACGATACACCAGTCGCGTAGCTTGTCTTTTTGGCCAGTCCAGACTTCGGTTTGGTCGAGGCCAGTCATCTTCTGTGGCTTGCTGACACCAGCTGCGGCGAGGAAACTGACAGGCAGGTCGACCAGGCTCTGGAGGGCATCGCTGCGTGTGCCTTCCGGCACGTGGCCGGGCCATGACGCAATCATCGGCACCTTTACGCCGTCTTCATAGTGGAAGGGGCCTTTGGCGATGAGATTGTGTTGGCCGAAGTAGTGACCGTGGTCAGTTGTGAAAACGATGAGAGTGTTATCGGTGATTCCTAATTCGTCGAGCTTGTCGAGGGTTTTGCCTATATAATGATCCATGCAGGATACCATGCCGTAGTAGATCGCCATGTCCTTACGCTTGTTCGCATCAGAGCGGAGATGACTTTGCACGCCATGCATCCATTTGGCTCCAGCCAGACCGTAGTCGGCTAGGTTGGGTTTTTCCATTTGAGTAATCTTGTGGAAAAGCGTGTTCGCATCGTGCTCGCCTTCTTTACCTTCGGGAAGCGTCAGGCTGTCTGGATCATACATGTCGGCCCAGGGCTTCGGTACGATGTAGGGGGGGTGTGGGTCAAAGTAACTAGACCAGACAAAGAAAGGCGTGTCGCTCTGCGCGTAGTCCTCGATGATGGCATTGGTGCGTTCACTGATCCAGGTATTGTAGTGGTATTCTTCCGGAATATTCCATTCCCCGTATTGTCGACCCGAAGTGCCGCCAGGTTTTTGGTAGCACTTGCGCCAATCCTTGAAGCCTTTTTCCTCCATCCAGATTGCGTAATGTTGACCGACGTGGCCTTCGTCGGTGTGATTGCGAGCTAGCTCAAAACGGTCAAAGCCGTAGAAAGGGCCGTCGTAGCTTTTCCAAAATTCGAGATCCTGAAGAATCGGATATGATTCGAGTGATGGGTAATCCTCGGTCTCTTGTAGCGGTTGGAAGTGGGCCTTTCCGATGAGAGCGCTCTGGTAGCCCGCCTCGTGCCAAGCGTCGTTGACGGTAGGCACCGATTCATCGAGCTTGGTGCCAAGTGTGTAAGCGCCGTGTTGGCTCGGATACATGCCAGTGAGGATACTTGCACGAGTGGGTGTGCAGGTCGGGTTCGGGCAGTAAGCGCGGTCGAAGATCATACCGCGCGCGGCTAAGCGGTCGAGGTTCGGCGTCTTGATTTCCGGGTTATTGTACCCCATGCACATCCAATGCTGTTGGTCGCTCGTGATCAGGAGAATGTTGGGTTTTTGTGTTGTTTTCATAATATCGAAAATAGAATTAAATAGCGTATTAGCAAGTGATTATTGCAGGGCCGATTAATTCTGCATCTTCTGATGCAGAGTTAGCCAGTGGCGCTGCGGTTGTGACATGCTCCGAAGCTGACTACGGGGCGCTGGCGATGGATTTGGAGGCAAACGGCAAAGTCCCCATTTAGACGGGGAGACGCTTATTCACTCGCTTGGAGCGATTTTAGTTTGGCGAAAGCACCGTCGGCGGCTTGCAGCTCTGCGGGCGTGCCGATTTCGATGGCGTGGCCTTCTTCCATCACCACGACAAGGTTGGCTTGGCGAATGGTGGACAGGCGGTGGGCCACGATGAATGTGGTGCGGCCTTTAATGAGGTTCTCAATCGCGATCTGAACTTCGCGTTCGGAGATGACATCCAAGGCACTGGTGGCTTCATCCAGAATGATGATTTGGGGATTACGAATGACAGCACGGGCGATCGCCAAGCGTTGCCTTTGACCTCCGGACAGCTTTAAACCGTTTTCACCGACTGTGGTGTCCAGCTGTTTGGGCAATTCTTTGATCACACTGGTCAGATTAGCGACTTGGATCGCCCTCCAGATATCGTCATCGGTATAATGGTCTAAACCGTAACCGATGTTGTCTCGGATGCTGCCGGAGAAGAGAATGGTGTGTTGTGGCACCATCGCGATATGCCGACGCCAGCTACGCATGTCCAAGCTATCCATCGGGATGCCGTCGAGTAGGATTTGCCCGCTCTGCGGCCTGAGGAAACCGATGGCAAGCTGCATGAGTGTGCTCTTGCCCGACCCCGATTCGCCGACGAAAGCAACACAATCGCCCGGCGCGACGGATAGTTTAAAGTCCGCCACTGCGGGGCGCACCTGATCGCCGTAGTTGAAACTGATTGTGCGAAAGTCGATATATCCCTGGACCTCATCGAGTACCTTCTTGCCCTCGTTTTCTTCGAGATCCGGGCATTCCAGAATTTCACCAATCGAGCGAACGGCTGTCATGCATTTAGAGAATTGAGGAAGCATGTTGAGCAGCTGTTGCACGGAGCCGACGACCATTTGAAATAAGGCGGCATAGAGAGCTATTTTGTCGACGCCTAGACTGCCTTGGGTCACGAGCCAAGTGACTGAGATGATGATCAGCAGCACTGTCGACATGAAGATAACAAATGCGCTGGATCCAAAGAGTGCATTCAGTGTGTCGACCCGGCGGCCACGGTCGCGAACGTGTTCGAGTTTGTCGTGCACCATTTCCATTTCGACATGCTCGACCCCATGGGCTCGCGTGACGGGAACCATGTCAATCATTTCAGCGACCCGTTGTGACATGCCTTCGAATTCAACCCTCAGCGCATCATTGCGTCGACGCATCGCCCCCCGGAAGAAGCGGATCAGCCCAATCGAAAGAGGTGTCGCGATCAAGTATCCGAGTGCGACTTTCGGCTCTTTCGAGAGTGTATAGCTGAAGGCAAAAACTAACGCGATGGCTGCACCCATCGATGAATTGAAGTAGATTTCCGCAAAGCGCACCAATTCATCGACGTCACGGAGCACTTTCGATTGTAGCCGTCCGGACTCACGATTGCCGTGGAAGTGCATGGAAAGCTGCTGTAAGCGTCTGATGAGGGCCGAGCGCAGCCGCAGTTCCATCCGTCGGCTGACTGTGCTGGTGCCTCGGATAAACCAAATGTGTGTTGGAATATTACTCAGGGCTAATACGAAGTAGATCCCATAGACATAGCGTAGGTAGCCCCATGGATCGGGCATGTCGCTGCCTGCCACGCGGATCGATTCTGCAATCACGATAGGCATCAGCAGAACCGGCGAGGTTTTGAGGACAAAGAGCCCGAGTAGCTTCAGGTGTCCCCAAATGCTGAGGTCGAGTAAGCGTAAGAAAGTCCTGACCGGCTCAACACTGCGGTAACTCTGTTCTAGTTCTTTATTATGGTCATGCATGGTCCGCATCTAAGTTTTTGGTATTGGCTTCGAGAGTTTTCGCGCTGTCCGAAGCTCTTGATTTCATTGTGTTGTCTCATTCAGCTTGTAGGCAATACGGTTTGCATACTGCCGAGACGTTAGAAAGCTTCCTTGGATTCTATATGACTGATGCTGATCACTAAGATCAAAGTAAATCACTCCTGAGAATTATCCGAGGTTGCCCGGATGTCCCTCGGGCTGCATTGGAAACGATGTTTGAAGGCGCGAGAGAAGGCGCTTTGATCCTGGAAGCCACATTCCTCCGCGATATGGGCGAGGGGCTGTGAAGTGTCGGAGAGGAGTTGCATCGCTCGTTGGTAACGGAGCTGGTCAAAGAGCTCTTTGGGGGAGGCTTGGAGGCAGTCCTGAAAGTGACGCCTTAGGCTGGCCGGGGAGCTATGCACTTCCCTGGCAATTTTCGAGAGGCTTGGGTTTTCGTGCATGTGCTCGTTATACAATAGGAGCGCATTGTGTACCCGCTCACTGGCATGTGTCTGTTTGGAGCTTGGTTGTTCTTGGCTGAGTGCTTCATGAACAAGGACGCTGAGTTCCAGCAGGGCGTGTTCGTAGCTGAGTAGCATGCCGGGGGCAGGGTGATCCCAGTAGTTCTGCACCCGACTACCGAGTGTTCGCAGTCGACTGCAATTCTCTTTGCTTAAGCGTATTTGAATATTCTGTGATCCGCTGATCAGGGTGCTGAGACTTTCCGGGATGTAGCGGAAATGAAAAACCACGACACTTGCTTCTTTGTTTGGTTCGCCAGTCCATCCGTGATCCGATCCCGGAGGCGATAGCCAGAGGGTCATGCTTTCGACCTCGGGCTCGGGCTGATCGGCGGTGACTTTGCCTATGGCGCCATTGATCACTGCTTGAAACTCCCAGAACCGACGCCGGGTCTGCAGTTGGCTGAGTGGGTTTTCAAAATAACGGCGTTTGCCGAAGCCGAAGTAAGCAAGCATTCAAGGAATGCTTCATGGTTGAGCGATAATGTCAAATGATTGAGTGCGCCCGCTATAGACATTCTCCTTGGAATTCGGCAAAATAGTGAGTGATAGACTCAATCCCAACTTAGAAAATATTATGCACAAAATCGAATCTAATACCTTTGGAATGGGCGACCGTTTCGGTCACCAAGGCGAAGCCCAACTACAAGCAGTCTTGAACGCGCGCGAAGCGGGTCTCCAGATCTATCCTACTTGGAACAAATCTTTCCGCGAGCACAGCATCGTCGGTACGGAGCCACATAGCTTGCGGGTGGAAGCAGACGCCGCCGTCGCCGCACTCGGCTGGAAGGAAAACTTCTATGTGGATGCCGACCATATCAAAATGGACACGGTCGGTGACTTTATCCCGGGCAGTAATTTTTTCACATTGGACGTGGCCGATTACGTCGGCGAGACTCCGGACGCAGCGGCCATGGAAAAGTGGGTCGCCGGGATCGAGCGCTATTTCGGTGAGCTGGCGGTCGAAGGTTTAGATGCACCTCTGGCGCTTTCCCGGGAAGCTGCTGAAGAAGCAGGTAAACAGTTTTTTGCAGCGATTACGAAGGCGGGCGAACTCTACCGCCACATCGAAGACGAGAAGGGCGCGGATACTTTTGTCACTGAAGTCTCGATCGACGAAACAGATGCTCCGCAGGGCCCAGCAGATGTTTTTTATATCCTGTCGATGATGGCTGCAGAGTCGATCCCCGCTCAAACGGTGGCGCCGAAATTTACTGGTCGCTTCAACAAGGGTGTCGACTATGTGGGCAACTTGGAACAATTCGAAAAGGAGTTTCATGCCGACCTCTGCGTCATCCGTTTCGCCATCAAAGAATTCGGTCTGCCGGAAACGCTGAAGATTAGCGTCCACTCGGGCAGCGACAAGTTCTCGCTCTATCCGATCATCAACAAACTGATCAAAGCACACGGCGCAGGACTCCACGTCAAGACGGCCGGAACCACTTGGCTGGAAGAGGTCATTGGGCTGGCACGCGCCGGTGGTGAGGGGCTCGTCATCGCCAAGGAGATCTACGCCGGTGGGATCGAGCACTTCGATGCGCTGACCGCACCTTACAGTACGGTCATCGATATCGACCAAGCGGAGTTGCCTTCGGTCGAGGCGGTCAATGCCTGGACGTCCGAGCAATTCGTGTCCGCCCTCGAGCACGACCTCTCGCATCCGAATTACAATTTACACCTACGTCAGCTCATCCACGTCGGTTTCAAGATCGCCGCTAAGATGGGAGACCGTTATACCGATGCGCTCAAAGCTAATGCCGATGTGATCGGCGCCGGTGTGACGAAGAACCTTTTCGAGCGCCACATGCTGCCGATCTTCGGGGAATAGCTGCTCGTCGCGAAGAGTGGGGTATTCAGGATTGTCCCCTGTCGAAACGAGTTCCTCGCTGCGGCTTGCATAGCTCGCAGAGCGAAGCGGGGTTCCGCTACGAATTCACTAATCATTGTAGCGGAAGCTGGAATCGCTTTCGATGGCCGCCCTTATGCAAGCTGTCCTTGTTTTCGGAATTGCAGCGGCGTGGTCTGGGTGCGTTTCTTGAACCAACTGTTGAAGTGTGCGGGCGAAGAGAAACCGAGAGCGTAGGCGATCGCTTTCATGCTGTCCTGGTCGGCGAGGAGGGCGTCCTGCGCGGTGCGCAGACGGCGCGTGTCGATGTGTTGGAAGACGGTGCGTCCGGTCTCGGCCACCATGAGTCGGTCGAGATGGGTGAGACTGAGGCCGACCTTCCGAGCAATCGTTTGGTTGGAGACGGTTTTGCCCAGCTCGCTGATGGGGGAGGAGTTAATTCTCTCCAAGGCTTGCGCCACTTGAGGGTGCCCTTGCCCCATGCTTTGCGGGCGCACTCCATGTGTGTGAAGGATCGCCGCGAGTTCGATGAGGAAGGAGCGGAGTGCATTTTGGGAAAGCAGATAGTGGCGCATATCGACGACTTGTTTGGATAGAAGAAAACCGGCTCCGATATGCTGTTCCATCAACCGGAGGACTTTACGCGCTTCACGCTCCAATTGAGGGTGTTGATCGGCCGCAAAGCTGACGGGGAGTCCTTCGTCGTAGAGCGCTTCGCCTGTGGGTAATTGGAAACGGTATCCGACCGAGAGCAACTCGCAGTCTGCGCTGAAGCGCTGTTGGCGCTTACCTTGTTTGAAAATCAGCCATTGCCCGGCCTCGGCGCGAAGCCGTTCGGATTCGATCTGACCGACTTCGGCCCAGCCCTGCATGACGATGGCAGCCGTCTGGAAGTCGTAGCTCGGAGAGCTTCCCATTTGCGGATGTTTCATTCGTTTCTGGTAGGCCCAGAGTAGTTGGAGTCGCATGCTCGACCATTGCTCCAAGCGGAATTCGGGGTAGGGGGGCGTGTCCATTGCTATCAGTTAGTTTGGTGGGAAATTGATATAAAATGTGTAATTTTTGATAGCATGTCGATTTGATTCTCGGATGGCTTTGTCTGAAGCTTGTGGCATGAACCCCAAGCTCCAATCTGAAAAATACAAAGTTGACGTCTGCGTCGTGGGCGGCGGCATGACCGGACTGATCGCGGCAGTCGCCGCAGCCCGCCGTGGCTCGAAAGTCATATTGATCCATGATCGTCCGGTGCTGGGAGGCAATGCTTCCTCCGAGGTGCGCATGTGGATCTGCGGGGCGCATGGCCATCACCGCAAGGAGACCGGTATCCTCGAGGAGATCCAGTTGCTGAATCTCGCTCGGAATCCGCAGGGGAACTATTCTGTCTGGGATAGCGTGCTCTTCGAGTTTGCGAAGATGACGCCCGGATTGACCACATTGCTCAACTGCAGTTGCAACGACCTCGTCATGGACGGAGACCGCATCACGGCAGTCAACGCCTGGCAACTGACGACCCAGACCTGGCACATGGTGGAGGCCGACCTTTTTATTGATAGCTCGGGTGATTCCATTCTCGCGCCGCTCTCTGGTGCCGAAGTTCGCTGGGGGCGGGAAAGCCGCGAGGAATCCGGCGAGCCCATCGCTCCGCTCAAGTCGGATCTCAAGACGATGGGGAATACCATCCTCTTGCAATTGGAGGAGACCACGGAGCCGCAGGAGTTTACACCGCCGGAATGGGCTTACGTCTTCGACGATGATACGCACTTGCCCCCGCGGGTCGGCAACGGTTTCGGGCACAATTTCTGGTGGCTGGAAATCGGTGGCCTCCAGAACACCATCCAAGACTCGGAAAAGATTTACGAAGAACTGGTCAAAACCGCCTGGGGGGTCTGGGACTTCATGAAAAACCGGGGCGTGCATAAGGAGCGGCTTAAGAACTGGCGTTTGCGTTGGCTCGGCTCACTGCCTGGCAAACGAGAAAACCGCCGCTACGTCGGCCCGTATGTGCTCAATCAAATGGACGTTGAATCCGAAGGGAAGTTTGAGGATATCGTGGCCTATGGCGGCTGGAGTATGGATGACCACCATCCGGGTGGCATCTACTATCCCGGTAAAGCGACGATCTTTCACCCGGCACCGTCCCCCTATGGCATCCCGTTCCGCAGTTTGTATTCAAAAGACATTACAAATTTGTTCTGCGCCGGCCGCAACATTTCAGCCACCCACGCAGCGCTGTCATCCACCCGTGTGATGGCCACCTGTTCCTTGCTCGGCCAAGCGGTGGGCACTGCCGCCGCGCTTTGCGTCGAGGCCAATTGCCTGCCGGCGGATGTGAGTGCCGGAAAAGTGGCCACACTGCAGGCACGTTTGATGGAAGACGATTGCTGGCTTCCGGGATACACGCGCGAATCCTCGCCGTTGATGCAGTCGGCCAAGCTTACGGCATCGGCCGGTGACGATCCGTCGGTGCTGCTCGACGGGCACGAGCGCGAAGCCGACAAGGAAGTTCACCTCTGGACCGCTCCGGTCGGGACGTCTGTGGTTCTGGAATGGAACGCCCCGCAAAAAGTGGAATGCCTACGACTGATTTTTGACAGTGATCTTGCAAACGACAAATGCATGCCCTGTCGCTATGGCTTGAATGACGAGCCCATGCAGGTGCCCGAAAATATGGTGTGCGACTTCACGCTCGAAGTGAAAACAGCCGATGGCCAATGGATCGAGTTGCACCGGATCGAGAACAACGTCCGCCGCCTTTTGGTCTTACCTGTGGCGCAATCCGTTACTTCTATCCGCTGGACGGGCAACTCGTCCTGGGGCGCCAATGACCTTCGCCTCTATAGCTTGGAAGCCTCGGCTACGTCGATGCCTCTGACCCAGTCGCCGAAGCCCGGAAAGAGTTGGGCGGAAGTCGTCGCCGAGCTGTCACCGGAAGACTTGGCCGAGCCGGATCATGGTCTTGAAAACGGAGGCCGGAGCACCTCGAGGGTCGGTGCGTGATCGGGATTTTTATGTAAGTGCCCGCTGTGGCTGCATCGAAATATTTCAATGCCCTTTGAATAGATGCCAAGACTGGGATGTCTGCCACATTCAACGAGTCACTGTACGGCCTCCACGGCCTCCAACTTACTCTGCAATTCGCGTAGCGCTTGGCTGTGCTTCGTCACAATCCAGACCGCTGCCGCGAGCGAGCAGATGCCGATCAGAATACCCGCGATGAGCGTGAGCGTGGTGTTGGCTGCGAATGAAAAGAATAAAGTCATCGCGCCGATCGCGAACAGAGGCATACTGTGGGTGCGGCGTTTTTCACGGGTCTCCTTGATCTCTATAGCCAGATATTCTGCCTCGGGCAATTCATCGACGCGGTCGTTTTGAATGGAGCCCAAGGTGTTCTCCTTGGCTTGAAGCAAGTGTTCCCGGGCTTGGGTGCTGAACTGTCCATCGAGCATATGGGAAATATGTAGCGTTTTGAGAAGAATGCGAGAGTGTATTGATTGTGCGTTTGCGGTGCGCACACTTAGTAGCCGTTTACTCAAATAAAGGTTTCGAGTCAGTGAGCCGATCCTGTTGGAGTTATGGTTAGGGCGGAAGTGTTGCCTAGTGTGAAGTAGTCGGCCATTGGCGGTTCTCAAACCGATGGTCTGTTCATGCTTTTCGATTTCGAAAGTGATTTGGGGCGACTCCGATGCGTTGTTTGAATTGTTTGGAGAAGGTGAAGGCGTCCGTGTATCCGAGTTGGTCGGCGATTTCCTGAATGCTGTCGCGGGTTGTTTCTAATAAGGCACAGGCTTGTTCGATTCGCACTTGGATACGGTAGTCGCCTGGGCTGATGCCGTAGGTTGAACGGAATAAATTACGGAGGCGTGAATAGCTGAGCCCAAGGTCATCGAACATGTCTTCGAGGGACAATGACTGTGTCGATTGAGTTCGTATCCGTTCGCGTGCGGTTTCGAGTTGTTTATGATGGGACGAGTCCGTTTGGGGGATGTCCAAATTGCGGGTCAGAATTTGACGGATCAGGCTCACTAATTCAAATTCTACATTATGATTCGTTAGCGCTGTGTCGCTGGCTTCGAGCTGTTCAATGCCCCGTAGAATACGCTCAGGAATTTCATTGTGCTCGCCGATCTGGTAACAGACTTTATCAGGCTTGATCAGGCCAATTGACTTAAGCGCATCGTACCATTCGGAACGAACCGAGGCGAAGCATTCCAACCATTGGCTTTCTGGGTCGACAGAAGAACTGTGCCGACGGTCCGGAAAGCGGAAAAAGAGGTCGCCCGCCTTGAGCTGGAGTCGGATGCCGTGGTCGTCCACATAGCTGCCCGTCCCGCGTAGCACATAGACCATGGCCAACCGGGCGTAGGCTTCGTCGGCGACGTCCGTAGTGACGCCTGATTTGTTGATGAAGCCGCAGCTGAGCGATTGGCCGAACGGCTTCCCATCAAACCCGCGATAGACGCCTCTGCGGATGTCCCATTTGTTGATCGATCTCATATAGTCAAATATGACATGAACTCGCTCACATAGTCTATTCAGATTTTTACCTAAATCTGCTATAGTGGGGGATGTCTTTAAGCCCAATCGATCTGCTACTCGGTAAAACCTTCGAACAACCGGAACTCACCGGCATCAATCGTGTGCCCATGCGGGCGACGCAATACTCATTCCCTGACGCGGATGCGGCGCTGAGCCAGTCCCGAGAGGACTCCCCGTGGTGGTCGAGTTTAGACGGCAGTTGGCGTTTCCTTTACCGAGAGAATCCTCGCGACCTGCCGGAAGGCGTCGAATCGATGGATGCCGTGGGCGAAGACTGGGCGGATATGCCGGTGCCCAGCCTCTGGCCGATGCAGGGTTATAGCTACCCGCATTATACGAACGTCAACATGCCTTTTCATGCGGAGCCGCCTTTCTCACCGGAGCGGAATCCGACAGGGGTTTACAGCCGGACTTTTAAAGTCGATTCGAGCTGGCAGGGGCGGCGTGTGATCCTTCATTTCGGAGGGGTCGATGGCGTGCTCCAGCTCTATTTGAACGGAGAATTCGTTGGCTTGAACAAGGACTCACGTCTGCCGTCCGAGTATGACATCACCGAGCGCGTCTGCTGGGATAAAGAGAATCGGCTCACCGCGATTGTCATTCAATACAGTGATGCGAGCTTCGTTGAGGATCAGGATCAGTGGCGTATGGGCGGCATCCACCGTGAGGCCTTTCTCTATTCGACGGGCAAGGTTTACTTGGAGGACATTAAGACCGTCGCTGATTTTGACCCTGAAACTGGAGTTGGCAAATTGGACATGCAAGTTCGCGTGGGTATGGGGAATCAGCCTGAGGCCGGTTGGAAGGTAGAGTGGCAGCTCCTCGATTCGGAGACGTCTCCTGTGAAGGATGCTGAGGCCGTTGATGTGGTCACTGCGAGAGATCGAATTGGCCCTTACTGGCCACGGATTGGTTGCTCAGCGGCACTGGAATTGCCGCAGGTGAAACCTTGGTCGTCTGAAGTGCCGACGCGTTATCGCCTCGCGGTCAGCCTTTGCGATCCTTCCGGTGCAGTGGTCGAAAGCACGGCCATCTGGATTGGTTTTCGGCGCGTGGAGATCAAAGACCGTGAGTTGTTGGTGAACGGCAAAGCCGTGCTTTTCAATGGCGTCAATCGTCACGACCACTCTGATACGGGAGGCAACTGTCTGACGGAGGCAGACATCCGCAAGGACCTCGAGGTGATGAAGGCTTTTAACGTGAATGCCATCCGCTGCTCTCACTATCCGAACGACCCGCTCTTTTATGACCTTTGCGACGAGTATGGCTTCTATGTGATCGACGAAGCTAACATTGAATCTCACGCCTTTCATAACCAGATCTGCCATGACAAGCGCTATCTCAACGCATTCGTTGAGCGGGGCATGCGTATGGTGATGCGCGATAAGAATCATCCTTCAATTATCATGTGGTCCTTGGGGAATGAGTCCGGCTATGGTGCGAACCACGACGCGATGGCTGGCTGGATCCGTAAATATGATCCGAGCCGTGTATTGCATTATGAAGGTGCGATCTCCCTTTGGCAAAGTAAGTCTCAGTGGAATCTTGGGCATTTATCAACCGACATCGTGTGTCCCATGTATGCGCATATTAAGCAACTCGTTGAGTGGGTCGAAGTGGAGAAGGATCCACGCCCTGTCATTTTGTGTGAATACTCACATGCCATGGGGAATAGTAACGGCTGCCTTAAGGAATACTACGAGATCTTCGAAAAGTACAAAGGTCTCCAAGGGGGCTTTATTTGGGAGTGGATTGATCACGGCCTGAAGGAGACCGCAGACAACGGTAAAGACTACTGGACATACGGCGGCGATTACGGAGATAGCCCGCATGATGCCAACTTCGTGGCCGACGGTCTCGTTTGGCCAGATCGTGAGGCGCATCCCGGTCTCTACGAATTTAAGAAGCTCGCCCAGCCGGTCAAGGTGACCCGTTTTGAGGGCGAGGAGCTTGCGATGACGGTCACCTCGAAGCATGATTTCCGCAGCCTCGAGTACCTCGATGCGATTTGGGAGCTACGAGGTGATGGTGTCGTGCTGGCTTCCGGCGATCTGGACGTTGCCGACATCGCGGCCGCCGCGACGAAGACGTTTTCGATCCCAGTCGAAACGGCGCAAATCGAAGGCTTCGCTGGCGAAGCGCTTGGCTTGCACCTTTCCTTTAAGCTCAAGCGCGCAGCCGGGCAGCTTCCGGCCGGGCACGAGGTCGCATGGGAGCACATCGAATTGAAGGTGGCACAAGTCACGGCGATCGAAAGCCTCGATGACGCGATCGCCACAGTCGAAGAGACTGTGTCTGAATTTCGGATGGAAGCTCAGGGACTTCAACTCGCTTGGGATCGCTCCAGCGGTGAGTTGACGACACTTCGCCTTTCCGGCACGGAGGTCAATCTTCTGGCCGAACCCGTGCGCTTCAATTGGTGGCGTGCTGCGACCGACAACGACGGTGTTAAACTATGGGAAGGGCAGGATAATAAGCCCTTGGGGAAATGGAAAAACGCTCGTCTGCCGGAGACCGCTCTTAAGTTCTCGGAGCAGAGTCTGGAGGACGGAGCCATCGTGTCCACATGGGGGATCCAAACGCCGGTGTTCGAGTCGGCCGGCACCTTCCGCCAGACTTGCAAGCTGACGAAGCAAGGCCTTCTGATCGAAAACGAATTAGACTGCCAATCCGAGCTCCCCGATCTGCCGCGGATCGGTCTGCAGTTGGCACTGCAGCCAGGCTTTGAGGACGTGCGTTATCTGGGCAATGGCCCCCTCGAAAACTACCGCGACCGCTGCGCGGCGGCTTGGACAGACATTTTTGAAACCACGGTCGATGCCATGCATGTGCCTTACATTATGCCGCAGGAAAATGGCAACCGTTGTGGGGTGCACTGGATTGCCTTGTGTAACGATGCGGGGGTTGAAGTCAAACTCACCTCACTCGACCAAGCCTGCGAATTTAAGGTGACCCACCTTCCGGATGACGACCTTTTTGCAGCCACGCACACCTACGAGCTTGAACCACGCCCTGAAACCTGGGTCTACCTCGACCACCTGCAACGCGGCCTCGGCTCGGCGAGTTGCGGCCCCGACACTTTGGAGGCCTACAGGATTCAGCCTGGAACCTATAAGTGGTCTTGCTTGCTCCAAGTCAGCGCGACCTGTGGGAGTGCTCTGCGTCAGGCAAAAGTATAAACGTTCCGAGGCGAAGCCGACAAAGCCCCATCGTGAGATTTTGGATTGTCGCATGCTTTTGCAACGCGAGTTACTGGTGTCTGCGTTGGAGCAGGTGGACTGATCCTTGGGGTGAGTGAAAGCACCTTCCGGAAGAAATCACACCTCATTAATTAACAATGCGGATACGGTTTGTGAACTTGTTTTCCTTCAGTAAGTCCGTCAGATCGGAGACTTTGTGACGCTTTTTCTCATTGCGATAGTGCCAATAACATTCCTCGAAGCTCACGTCTTCAATCAAGTGATCCGGATCGTAGCCCTTGATATGCCCCGGTTGGATGGCGTGGTCGCAGTAGTAGTTCCGGATTGTGACGCCCTTAATGTGTCCGCGCTCATTGTCGCTCGTGTAATAAGAAGGATGGATGGTGAAAGTGAAATCGAGCCAATAAGGACGTCCTTCGATGTAGAGGTCTTCGAACAAAACATTTTTGACAGTGGAATGATCAATGATGTGAATGCTGAGACAACCGCCAGAACCACCGCCGTATATGGATCGGATATCGCTGAAGGTCACATTCTCCAATAGATCGGCCTGCGAGGTGTGTCCGATCTCGAGACCGTTGCCGACACGATCATGCCACAGCACCAAGTCGCGAAAAACCAGATCGCTAGACTCCATGGCCAGCGTTCTGCGGGTCTTGACCGCGACACAGTCGTCGGCGCATTTTAAGAAGCAACGTTCGACGAGCAAATTCGTACACGAACGCGGTTGTATGCCGTCAGTGTTTTGTAACCAAGTGATGGCCTTATGATTCCGGACAACTGCGTTCTTCGTTCCCGAAATAACGATATTCCAATAGTTCGAGTTGTAGATAACAGGCCCATCGAAGGTGATATTGCATCCTTTGAAAAAGCAAACGAAGCCTTCTCGTCCTGCGTCATCCGACCATTTCTCGCCCATGCGCTCACCTTTGTTCTCACCAACGTCACGGGGACTGGTCGAACCGTCGAGCACGCCTTGCCCGGAAATCGTGGCATTCTCCACTTCCTCGGCAATGACACCGGCCCGAACGACGGCACGCCGGGGAATGTAGACATCGCAGTTTGACTGCATGGGGATTTTTTCTCCCTCGATCTCATGGACCCCGGGCAGAAAATAGATCATATCAAAGCCATCATAAGCCACATCCGACAGAGCATGTCTGCCTGGCTGAATGAATTTGATATGCGAGGTGTCAGAGGCATCTGCCGGATCCTCGGCGACCGGATCCCCCAGAATGTAAACTGTATAAGTGGGGTGCTCTGCCCCTTGCCACCAAGTTGGTTCTTCTCCTCCTAAGCTGAGGGGTTGATAGTTCACCTCCAGCGCTCCGTATCGAGCGCTCGGCAAAGTTAGTTCGACCGATGCTCCATGAACGATGGCCTCGATCGGATCCTGCATCGACGGACGGAAGGTCGCCGTTTTCACTTCGTAGGGAAACTCCAATCGCAGTTCAATGGGAACATCGGCGGCGTAAGTCAACCAGCCCTCGGCACCTCCATTGGCATGGGGGTGCTCGGTAATCGACATGGCATCGCTGACGGCGACGGAAGACCAAGCGGTATCACCTTTGTGGCGGATATACCCTCGAACGACTGACTCGGGAATCCCCGGCATGATGGGGTCAAACTGTAGGTCGCGACGGACGTTTTTTTCAAAGACGTCGGCTTTGACGAGTTGAATATGGTGTCGCTCCATACTCGCGAGCTGGCTATCCGTCGGTTCGCCGTTTGCTAGGGAGTAGATCTTACGGACACGCTGGTTGAAATAATGGTCGATGAACACTTCCATCATGACACGTCCGCAGTAGAGCTCGAAATGTGGATCCTCGAAGCTTGTTAAATCAAAAAGGATTTCGATGGCGGCGATATTTTCATACTCATACAGACGCCTTCCACTCAGCGCGCTTCGCCGCGTGAACAATTCGCTGAAATAGCGTTGTTGGCGAGTGAAGAGAGCGGCATCTAAACAGGATGCCTTACCAGTCGTCACAGGCAAAAGGGTGACGTAGATCCCCATTTGGCAGGCTTGCTCAAGCACGTTGTCCATCGCCTCAAGAGCGTCGTTGTTCGTCAGACGCCCGGACGCGTCAGTCAAGGCGACGTCGTCGAGGAAGAGCCGAATCATATTGATCCCACTGCGAACGAATCGATTCAAATCCAAGTCTCCGGCGCTGGGAATATGGACGTCCTCTGTGTTGAAACTCAGCGGGTTGAAAAAACGGTCGTAAAAACGGCCGTCACGGACGATCAACGGAGTTGCGTAGTTCATTGGGGTAAATGCTTTTTATATTCTATTTGCCGTGACTCAACTCGCTCTAAATTTCATCAAGAAACGGTAAGGTTCGATTATAGAGAGTCTCGAACAAATTGAGGTCGTGGCGATCAATATCGTAGGTCGGCTTGCGGCAGTAGTCGGACTCGATGACGCCGCGTCGCATGAAGATGTGTTTTTCAAACGCGATGATCATTTCGACGTTCTGGCGGATGTGATTGAGGATAGAGAGCAGTGCATCGTGTAGCCGGATCGCTTCGTCGAGGTTGCCGGCCTTCAGGTGGTTGAGCACCTTGATGTAGACGTCGAACATCGAGCAGCCGGGCATGGCACCGACCGCACCTCGCTGATAGGTTTCGATCATGTTAAAGCCGGCATTGCCGACATGGATGCGCACCTTGCCCTCGGTCAGTTCGAGTAGCTTGGTGATGTAGTGGCCAGCCGGTTTGCACTCGATCTTGAAGTCCTGGATCGTCGGCAGGTCGCGGGCAATCTTAGCGAGGACTTCCGGCGCAATGGCCACCCCTGTCTGCTCGGGGGCGTATTGCAGCATGATCGGTATGTTGACTGCCTGGCCTACTGTGCGGATGTGCGCGTCGGCGGGTGGTTTTAGAAAGTAGGGGGGGAGTAGCATCAGGGAGTCGGCGCCCATTTTTTCAAAGCGCTTGGCGGTCTTCACCGCGACTTCAGTGGCGTGGTCGGTCACCGAGATAATCGATGGTACGCCGGTCTCCTTGCAGATGGCGATGAGTCGTTCGGCCATTTCCCAACGTTCATTGTCGGCGAGCTTATAGTATTCTCCAGCGATGCCGAATAGGGTCAGCGCGTTGCAACCGTTGTTGGCGAGCACGCGGCAGACGCGCTCGAACCCGGGCCAGTCGACTTCGCCGTCGGGTGTAAAGGGAGTGGTTACGATCGGGCAGATGCCCTCAAGTTTGAGATCTAGTGACATTATTTTTTTCGGTTTCGGTTGCGGTTTAAGTTTCGGCTACATGTGTAGGTAGCAGTCGGATAGAGCCTCCATCCACGACCAGAATCTGGCCGGTGATGTAGGCGGCCTGTGGCGAGCAAAGCATTTCAATGGCGCCAACGGTGTCGGCTGGGACGCCGAGCCGGCGAAGTGGAACGCGTGCGGCGCGCCGGTCGAGGTCGGCCTCCGTCTTTCCATTGGTCGTGCGTGCGATTTGGATGAAGCCGGGGTTGACGGAGTTCACGCGGATGCCGTCGGCACCGAGCTCCACTGCGAGTTGGCGGGTTAAAGCATCGAGCGCGCCTTTGCTGGCGGCGTAGGCGGAGTGACCGGCGAGAGAATGCTCTGATTGGATCGAGCCGATGTTGACGATTCTGCCGCCATCTGCGCTTGCCTTGAGTGCCTCATGCGCTGCGCGAATGCAGAGGAGTGGCGCGGTCACGTTTACGGCGAGCAACTTTTCAATGAAGGCGGCGTCGGTCGCTGCTAACTGAGTTGCGCCCGGATCCCACGCGGCATTGTTGATCAAAATGTCGAGCCCGCCCAGCCGGCGAATCGCCTCGGCCACCACCTTGGGTGGAACGCTCGAGTCGCTGAAGTCGCCTCCGATCGCGAAACTGTTGCCGCCGCGGGCTCGGATCTGTTCGGCAATCGTCTCGGCGGATTTGCCATTGGATGCGAAGTGAATGGCCACATCGGCACCGAGTTCGCCGAATCGTCGACTGATCGCTTCGCCGATCCCGCTGCCACCGCCTGTTATGAGAATGCGTTGTTTTTTCATGCCTTCACTCCTTCCATGACCTGACGGCAGCTTTCGTTGAGTAGCCCCACATCGACCGCGTAGCAGAGGTAATTCACGCCCAGCTCGCGATAGCGGCGGGCGGTCTCGATCGACTCGACAAAAGTCCCGACCGGAATGCCCTTAGCTGAGCACTGCGCGACGACTTGCTTAAGAGCTTCCAAGACTTCGGGACGCTCCACCTGTCCGGTAAATCCAAGCGACTGCGAGAGATCATATACCCCGAGGAATATCACATCGATACCGGGGACTTCGAGAATCTCCGGGAGGTTCTTTAAACCGGTTTTACCTTCAACCTGAGCAATCAGCGTGATGGAGTTGGCCTCACAAAAGTAGGTCTGCTTTTCTTTTGAGCTATAACTGGCGGCACGGACATAACGGCAAACACCACGCTGTCCTTCCGGTGCGAATCGCGCGGCCGCAGCCGCAGCTCTGGCGTCGTCCGCGGTGCTGACATGTGGCACTTGAATTGCCATCGCACCCAGATCGAGCGCACGCCCGATCTGATCATTGCGCAGCACGCGCACGACAGAGATCATGCCGGAGACCTCGGCCGCGCGGATGAGGCCGCCAAGGTTAACGATGTCGTTCGGCCCGTGTTCGAGGTCGAGGATGATGAAATCCATATCGGCACGACCGATCGCTTCAACCATCGCGGGATCGCTTGTCTTGCTGAACGGGCCAACGAGCGGCTCAGTTTTCAAGCGTTGGTGGAGTGGCGTCGGGGTATTCATTTAATCGCGCACGCCAATGCTTTCTCGTTTGGCTCGGTGCCGAGTCCGGGGCCAGTCGGAAGGTGGAAGAAGCCCGCTTCGCACCGCATATCGGTGTTCACGTACTGCAGGTTCTTGTCGAAGATTGAGTGCTGGTATTCGTGGTATTTTAAATTATGCAAGGGTGCGGAGGCATGCAGTGACGCCGCCTGGAAAATACCGATGCCGATGGAGGCGTGCGGCATGTTGGTGGTATGGAAGGCCTTGCCGAGGGCGCAGATTTCCATGAACGATGTGATGCCGGTGCGCCCCATTTCGGGCTGGATGACACCAATTGCGCGCTGCTCGAAGCGTGGCAGGTATTCATAGGCGGTGCGCAATTCCTCGCCGATGCCGACTGGGCAACGCACGGCTTTCGCGACCTGAGCTTGCCCTCCGATATCCTCGGGGCGGCACGGTGCCTCGGCAACGCAGAGATTGAAACGATCCATCTGGTCGATGAGCCGTATGGCATCCGGTGCGGAGTGTTTCCAGTGCATGTCGCAGAGAATGTCGGCTTTGGGGCCGAGTGCATCGCGTAAGCGTTGCATTTCCTCGGCGGTACCTTCGTGCGAAACGGCCGAAGCGAACTTAAAGGCGTTGAATCCCTTGGCCTGCCATTCCAGTGCCAGCTCGACCCGCTCATCGAGCGTGGGTTTGGGGAGCCCGGAAACATAGGCGGGGATCGGATCCCAGCGTTTCCCGCCCAGCAGATTGCAGACGGGCTGATTGGTTAGTTTTCCAAAGGCATCCCAGATAGCGATGTCGATGGCGGCGATGGAGTCATGGTAGTAGCCGCCGAAGAATCCGCGCACTCGCATCCAGTCATACATATCCTCGTAAATGACAGTCGGACTCGTGATGTCGCGTCCGACGATGAGCGGCCCCACCATCTCCTCGATGATCGCGACGTTGGCTTGCGGAGCGTAGAACGCGACGCACTCGCCCCAGCCAACAATGCCAGATTCGGTGGTGATCTTCACCAACACCGACTGGTCGTGGACGGAATAGACGCTGCTGTTACCGGGGCGGACGAAGTATCCGGTGTCAGTCTGGACGACACCGGACTCGAGTTTGCCGAGATAGGGTGTGTCGCGTGGAATGCGGATGGCGATGGCCTGAACGGATTTGATGGGATCGGACATGGGATGTAATTATTTTTCGGAATGCGTGGAATGATTGCATTGGATAACTGAGAAATTGACATTTGATCGATCAAAAGGTTTGTTTCAAGAGTTTTTATGGAAAAACTTGCATGGTTTGGGCACGCAAAATTGCAGTTGTGCTGGAGAATAGCTAAGAACCTTTCGAAAATACGCGCTAGAGGGGCAGTTTTTACTATAGAAACTTGACTCTTTCTTTTTGATCGATCATAAATACTCGCTCTGAATCAGCGCAATGTAGCGATATAGATCGCTGAATTCCATTTTTTCAGAGATGACCTAAAGCGAAATACGATGAAGCGAAAAAATATTGTTTTTACTGCGAAGCGGCAGGTGGAGCTCTTAGATGCCTCCCCTTACGAATTGTCCGACGATCATGTACTAGTCGCGAATGAGTTTTCTGTGATTAGTGCGGGCACGGAGCGCGCATGTTTGCTCGATTTGCCGAATATCGGTGTGCCGCCTGGTCAATTTCCACGTATCAAGGGGTATAGCGGAGTGGGGCGTGTCGTCGAGAAGGGGAGTCACATTCGTAGTGTTGAGGTGGGGGATCGGGTGCTGACGCATTGGGGGAGCAACCATTCAAACTATAATTATCTCTCCGAAGATAATATCCTGAAGATTGAAGATGAATCGCTTCTTTCCGAACATGCGGTCTTTGCTATAGTCGCGGGGTTCTCGCTTAACGGCCTGAGGAAAACGCGCTTTGAAGTCGGCGAAAGCGCGGCCGTGTTGGGCTTGGGCATTTTGGGGATGTTCTCTGTGGCTCTGTGCCGAATCGCTGGTGGCGCTCCGGTGATTGCCACTGATCTGAGTGAAGGCCGTCGTCAATTGGCGCTTGAGTTGGGCGCGCATTACGCCTTTGACCCGACAGAAGAGAGCTGTGTCGCACGGGTGAAGTCCGCTGCGCGCGGCGGCGTCAATGCTGTGATTGAGGTCACTGGGCAGTCGGTTGCGCTTCAGCAAGCCTTAGACTTCGTTGCGCCGTTTGGTCGCATTTCTTTATTGGGTTGTACACGCATCTCAGACACCGCAATTGATTACTATCAACAGGTGCATTGCCCCGGCGTCGAAATCATTGGTGCGCACACCTTAGCTCGGCCGAAAATGGAATCGCGTCCTCACTCGTGGACGTGGAAGGACGATGCGAGTGCGCTCTTGCGCTTTATGGCAGACGGTCGGCTTGACGTGAGTAAAATTCTCACGGCGCTGTACTCTCCAGCGGACGCAGCAGCTGTCTATCAGAATCTAGCAGATCATCCGCATGACTTTCCTGTGGGCGCCGTGTTTGATTGGAGGGACTGGCATGAAAATTAAAATTGGCCAGATCGGTGTTTGCCATGAGCACGCGGCAGACAAAATCGCGTGCTTACGTGCTTTGCCCGATGTTTTTGAAATCGTTGGTGTTGTTGACGATCGTAAGTCGCCTTCGGCAAAGTTCGCTGGCGATGATCTTCAGCCTTACGAGGGCATGACGTTTATGAGTGAGGCTGCGCTCTTGAATACTCCCGGCCTGCAAGCGGTGGTTGTTGAGACGCCAAACGCGGATTTGGTGTCGACCGCACTCCGCTGTATGGAGAAGGGGGTTGCGCTGCACATGGATAAACCCGGTGGCGACAATTTAGACGATTTTGCTCAGCTACGCATGGGGTATGAGACTCGCGGACTTCCATTTCAAATGGGTTATATGCTCCGCAATAATCCTGCGATACAGTTTGCGCAAAGATACATACGTGAAGGCCGGCTTGGAGATGTTTTTGAAATACAGGCGAGCATGAGTCACAACTACGGTGGTGCCGATTACCAAGAATATTTGGGGGAGTTTCAGGGAGGGATTATGCTTAATCTCGGGTGTCACGTGATCGACTTCATCATCGCGATGATGGGGCGTCCATTGCAGATCGCACCTTATCTGCGATCTACTGCGGGGGTGCCGGATACGATTGCAAACAACTGCCTCGCGATCTTGGAATATCCCCATGCGCTGGTGAGCGTGCGTGCGTGCAGTATGGAAGTGGAAGGCGTGCCGCATCGCCGTTTGAAGATTTGTGGCACTAAGGGAACGCTGGACTTATGTCCTATCGAGCGCTTCGACGGGCAGCCTTTGCAGATGTGCCTTTCGTTGAGCGAAGCAAATGACGAATACACCGTAGGCACCCATGTTATTGACTTTGGTATACAAAAAAACCGTTACCGGGAACAACTGTTGGAATTCGCCAAAATGATCTGGGGCGAGTTTACCTCCCCGTATGATTATCAACACGACTATCTGGTTCAGGACGTTCTTCTGGCCTGCACCGAAAATAAAAAATGGAGAGACTGACATCATGCGCGCAACCCTTATAGATAATGACAAAAATCTCGTCTGGTCGGAAGTTCCAGACCCCGTAGCCAAGGAGAACGAAATTCTCGTAGAGGTGCACGCGGCGGCATTGAATCGAGCGGATCTCATGCAACGCGAGGGGAACTATCCGCCTCCTCCGGGCTGGCCGACATGGCCAGGCTTGGAAGTGGCGGGTGTGGTGCTTGAGGCGCCTGAAAACGGCCGATGGAAAGTCGGCGATAAAGTCTGCGCTCTCGTTGGCGGTGGCGGTTACGCTGAAAAGATCGTGTTGCCCGCAGACATGGCCTTACCCGTGCCCGAAGGTCTTTCAATGGCGGAGGCAGCTGCCATCCCAGAAGCATTCACCACTTCGTATCTCAACCTCTGTATTGAAGGGGGCATGCAGGCGGGCGACACCGTATTTGTTCAAGCCGGTGCCAGTGGACTAGGCATGGCAGCCATTCAGCTCGCCAAGAGCTTGGGAGCTAAGGTGGTGACCACAGTTGGTTCAGAAGAGAAGGCGCGCTTTGTGCGCGAACTTGGAGCCGATGTTGTCATCAACCGAAAGCAAGAAAACATCGCTGAGGTGCTGGCACAGCACCCCGTCGATGTAGCGATGGACTGTGTGGCCGGGCCAGGACTCGGTGCTTGTTTGGAAACGATGGCACGCGGCGGTCGTTGGATTGTGATCGCGACACTCGGCTCAGTCACCAGCGAGATCAACATGCTCGATTTCTTTAAGCGTGGTGTGAAGCTGATTGGCAGCACCTTGCGCAGTCGCAGTAGTGAGATGAAGGCTGCAATTCTTCAAGATTTGGAAGCTAAATTATGGGCTTCTCTGTCCTCTGGTAAGATCAAGGTCTTAATCCATGAGGCGCTACCTGTTACGGAAGCTGAAGCAGCGCATGCCATCTTGGAGCGTCAAGAGAACCTGGGTAAAGTGGTCCTGCTGATGAAATAATGAAATCACAGCAGTGTCGGTCGGCGATGTCACCATGCTGGCATCGTTCAATTCCGAAGGCAGCAGTTTATTCTCAATCAAACTCCAACTCCCATGAAATATTATGAAAATTAGCATTATGCAAAACCCCGTCATGGCTAGTGCCTTCGTGTGCACCTCGCTTGTCCTCGCCTCGCCTTCAACCTATGCCCAAAAAGTGATCGTTGATGAAAACTACGAAGCGCTGAGTGTTGGTGCTAAAGATCCTGTGTGGCCTGCTGGTCGTGGCACTACTTCGTGGAATACGGCTAGCGAAGTGGTCGACGATACTTCGGATATTTTTGGAGCCCGCAATGCGCGGCATCTAAAAGTTGTTAGCTCGGGAACGTATATCTTTACTCAAGCCACCTTCACGAACACAACGAATCTGGTGTATGTTGGCTTTGATTTTATTCTAGATTCCAGCCATAGCGAGGTTGGTTTTAGTGTTGGTGACAGCGTTAATTCCCGTGCTTTTGTGGACGTTCGCTTTCGCGGTGCTGCCAGTCCATTCGGAGCTTCATTGGAGAATACGGTCAAATTTGAGGGTGATGAAGGGCCTCAATTGTCAGGAATGACTGCGGGCACACGCTTCCGGTTGGAATTAGTGCTGAATAATGATGCGGTCGCGCGTTCTTACGCTGGGGTTGGTTATATTGCTACCGATCAAACCATTGCAGCAGGTACGTATGATATCTTTCTCCGAAATACTGCTACTGGGACAACGGCTCAGGTTGGTGACGATGTCGCCCAACGTGGAGATGGCGGAATTGACCGTCTAACATGGACTAACTACGATGGGCGCGCCGTAAACTTCTCGCTCGATAATGTAAATATCGAACTCATTCCCTAGGCTAGTAGCTTTTAATCTAGGACGATTTCTATTGAACTTTTACTTGACTGAAATCTAAAACCATACATAAACATTTTCATCGATCAAAATTTAATCGATCAAACGTCAACTCAACTCAAACTCCCATAACATATTATGAAAATTAGTCTAATGCATAACCCCATGATGACCAGTGCCTTCGTGTGCGCCTCACTTGTCCTCGCCTCGACTTCAACCTATGCCCAAACAGTGATTGATGAAAACTACGAAGCGCTGAGCGTTGGTGCTGAAGATCCTGTATGGACCGAAAATTCCTCATTTAATTGGGCTGCGACCACTGGAGTGGTCGACGACGCTTCGGACGTCTTTGGAACCGGCAATACGCGTTATCTGGAATTTGATAATACGGGAGTTTTGGCCTCTTCCGATAAAACGTTCACGAATTCGACGGATCTTGTATATGTTGGCTTTGATTTCATCCTAAACACAGGCCATTTTGAGATGGGTTTGAGTCTTGGTGAAAGTGGCGTGAGTTCCACATCATTTGTGGACGCTCGGTTTCGCGGCGATTCAACTACGTTCGGAGCATCACTCTCGAACGAAATTGCTTTCCAGGGCACTGGTGCTCCCACAGCTGAAAATATCACTGCTGGCACGCACTTCCGATTGGAATTCGTGCTGAATAGCGACACGGTCGCACGTTCTTACGCTGGGGTTGGTACTATTACTACCGATCAAACGATTGCAGCGGGTACCTATGATATCTTCCTCCGGAATATTGCAACCTCGACGACCACTCAGGTTGGTAACGATATTGCTCAAAACGGCGCTGGGAGCTTTGACCAGATCAAATGGACTAATTACTCTAATCGTACTGTAAACTTCGGGGTCGATAATGTAAATGTCTCGCTGATTCCCGAGCCTAGCAGCTTTGCATTTCTAGCTTCCTTCCTTGTTTGCTTTGCCGCGCTTGGCCTTCGCCGCCGCCGCTAATGGAGTTTGGTTGAGTAGAGGCCTGCTGAAGGTTCTTTTTTAACACCCGCCCGTCTTGAGACGAGCGGGTGTTTTTTTGATAAATAGACGATTCAGTCGCATGAGTGTGGTGGGTTGCGACTCATGTAGTCTGGCTTGTGAGCATTCTGCAAGAACGTTGAGTTGCTGTTGCTGGTAGGGACGGATCGCCGATCCGTCCGTTCGTCGGATGAGAGCATACATACGGATTTCGGCTACCGCAGGCGAACGGTGCGTGTGAAATGCCCTTCGGGTGCTCGGTTCCTTCGACAAGCTTAGGGCGGCGTGCCTGTCGAACCGCGAGCACTACCTAAGTCATTCCAGCTAAGCGCAGTCTGACTTTCGTGAGTTTCTATCATCCGAGTGGTTCTGTTGCTTTTCAAGTAGCAGGCGCTCCTGCTGGTCGCTACAGTGAAAGAGTGATTAATTCAAATAATGATCTTGATTTATGATCGATCAAAATGAAACATGTCTGGATGCCTCATGTATTCTACACTCTAAAAAATATGCTCATTACCCGTTTACTACACCGTCTCAGCTTCAGAAATACGGCCTCAG
>PPCM01000239.1_pt1 | contig 68030 bp, 59 predicted proteins | sample 1555541 | NCBI WGS metagenome assembly PPCM01 (sample SAMN05284479, study PRJNA326546) | Marine sediment metagenome, whole genome shotgun sequencing project. | isolation source: marine sediment | place: Germany: Wadden Sea | collected 2012-09-05 | reverse complement strand
ATCCAGATCTTCCGGACCGGCCACGGGTCTGGCAATTCTCTGCCGCTGCAACCGCCCGACATAAGGCTCAAAAGTAACCCCCACCTCTATCAATCCGGCCTCCAAACTCTGCGATACCATCTCACGGGACATATCGCTGACCTTTACGTCTGAAAGCGACATGCCGTTCTTTTTGAGCACTTCATATAAAAAGTAGTGGGCGGCTCCTCCGGTTTGCAGATACACGGTCTGCCCGCGCACATCTTTGACCGACTTGATAGGCGAACTGCCCGCAACCATCAAAGTATCACCGGACCTGAACTTCGCAAGCGGGGCAACGATGCGCAGGTCCACCCCCTTGGTTAGCAGTTGGATAAGATCCAGTGCATGGGTGGCTGTACCGTCGATTTCTCCGGTGTAAAGCTTCTCAAAATTGGTTTTTTCATACGGGGAAAAATAACACTCAACACGTGTTCCGTTTGCATGGAGCCAGCCATTATGGCGGGCAATTTCAAAAGGTGCAAAGCCGATCCAAGGCGGCACGGAAAGAATGAGCCGGGCCGAATTATCTGACATCTTGGAATCAACACGGGCCGGGATGGAATATTTGCTGACCAACAGACCGCCCTGCATGTCCCCGCTCTTTCCTGTTAATGTTATCTCCGAAACAACAAAAACCTGCGGTGAAGTCTCAAGGTAGTAAATAAACTTCTCAATGGAAGTAAAAGCCCCGCTGAAGGAAACTTCCATTGGCTGGCTTTGCAGAAACCCTTCCTTCTTATGCGTCATGGGCCGGATTTCCTTAATCGTGACTCCGGTTATGGACGCATAATCCCTGATCTCGTTGTAAATATCGGAAGCAGCCCAGTCACGGCGATCAATGAGGTCAAGCTGCCGCTTCAGGGATTCATATTCGTCTTTCACCTGACGCAATTTGGCTTCACGGTCCGGCAGGACCATAGCCTTGGGGGTATTGAGTTGAATCTTGTTTTTCAGGTCGGACTGTTCCTGAACCGTGCTCTCGTACATATCGCCCAGCGGGGCCAGCACTCCCATATACAAGCCGACAATGAACAGAAAAACAATGCAGATGGTAAGCGCGCGGCGATCCTGCTGGGCAAGTTTGTTCCAAGAAGCTAAGAGAGCATTCATTGCGAACCCTCCTGCTTTTTCTCCGGCTTGAAGAAAGTCTGCCATGCCGGAAAATCAAGCTCGACCACGAAACGGAAGCCCTGCCCATGATCCAACTTGCTCATGGAGGAAAGGACCGCGTTGGAAAATATATCGGTACTGCTCAGGTTTTCCAGCAGCGACATCAGGCTGATTTCGCTTTTGGCCTCCCCTTGCAGGACAAGCCTGCCGGACTGCCCGAGACGCACGGTATTGAGCTTCACCTGAGACGGGACCGCATTACCGAGATCACGAAATACATGGGAGACAAAAGGCTTTTTAACCGTGTTTCTGAGGATGGCCCTGTTGCGGCGGACATATTCCCGGATCTCCATGGTCACCAGATCAGTTCGCTTAGCCAGAAACATAATCTTTTGCGCTTCTTCCTTGAGGACCGCTGCATCCTGATTATTCAAGTGAATCACGGAAAAAAACAGCAGCAGGCAGCCTGCAACAGCACCGGCCAGCCCCAGTCCCGGCTTGATGTAGTCTTTAGGCGTAAGCGGAATACGCTCCCAGTCTTCAAGGCTCTCATGGAAAGAACCTTTAGCACGACCCAAACGCAATACATCCAGTAGTTCTTCGTATGTGATGATCGTTTCCATCCCTACTCCGGGCAGCAAACTCCCTATTGCCCGGATAAGATTTTCCGGCTCCCTGTTGTTCCCGGGAGTAATCCAGAGCACGACCTTTTCCAGCCCCATCTTCCCTTCAGCCTCAAGCTCAGCAAGAAGTACCCCCAGCCCGCTTTCAAGTGACGGCCCGCCTTCAGGAAGCACCTGCCAGCTCAGGGGAACATGTTTATGGATGCAGCAAAGACGGATTTCGCCATTCTCACATGAAACCAGAAGTGTCGGACCGGTAGTTTGAATATCCAGCTCAGGAAGAATTATGGATACGACCTGAAAGCCCATGTCTTTGGATTTTTGCAGGCACTCATGCAGATAATCATTGGGTATCCATCCCAAACTGCCGCCCAACCCTTTTTCCGCGCCGTAAAACCTGACCTCGCGGCCTCCGGTTTCCGGGGAACGAAACAAACGCTGTCTGGCTTCCGCGTCCAAATCAGCAGCAGCGTCCTTCTGTTCTTTACTTGGGTTGTGGGTGCGGCAAAGCGCAAGCATGGAAGAGGAAAGTACCGCAACACAAGGCCGGGGAGAACCAGGCTCAGGATGCCCATTAAAAGACCGCCATACATGATCCTTATGGGAATATTCAAAAGAAGCTGCGCAGTCTCCGTGCACATCAAAAATCAAAGCTGCCGAAACTTTTTTTCCAAAAAATCCGGGCACTGGGATGGACTGGAGCAACTTCTTTAATTCCATTAAACAACTCCGTTCATATTCGCGGCAGGGATTCAGATTCCCAGCGGGTAAAACGTAATCGATCCTTGCCCACACTGACTCTGGCGGTAATCCGCTCAACCGGCTTTCCGGAAGCAAATCCGGCTAAACAGGTCATGCTGAAATTTTTTGACTGCACGCCCAGCACCTTGGCGACCTGCGACTTCTGTCCGGCAGCACCAAGAACACTCAGCGCGGCATCTACTGTTGCGAACCCTTTCCAGCCGGTTAGGCGGTAAGCCAATAGAGCCTGCACCTGTTTGGTAGTGAACCCGACAGCATGGAGCACCTCTTTCCCGGCAGTATTGATATTCACCTTGCCTGAAGAAAAACAGGTCAGGTGCTGCGCAAGCCCGCCCTTGCCGTCCTTACCATCAGAAGAACCATACAAAATCTCACGGGTCATGCCCTTGACCTGCAACAGCTCGTCCACAGTGCGGATCGGCCCGTTCACCAGCCCTTTTGCCGTGGCGACTGACAGTGGCGCTGCCTTTGGGTCCTTGTTCTGCTTATCGGTCCGGTAAAGAATTATATTTGAAGCCAGCACATTGGAAACATTTGGAAAACCCTGCAACTGATCCATGCTGGCGACATTAATGTTCAACCGGGATTCTTCATCCACCAGACCGTATTGCTGTTCCGGCTTATTGCTTTTGTGCTGGCTGCCGAAGCCATTGTCTTGTTTTGTATCCTTTGAATCTTCGGACACGGGACGGATAATAGAATAGTAGCCCGATTCCAGCTGCACGTCCTTGTAAAGGGAATCCCCGGAAAACCAAGTATCCGTGATACTGTGCACGGGGTCACGTGCGTGTTTCCTGATAATCCCCGCCGCCATGTGAATACCGCCGCGCGCCAGATTATATGCCCTGCTGTCCTGACTGTTCCAGCTTTCCACCTTGGTTTCGCATAAGGCTTCATAGGAAAACGAGGCAGCCATAACACCGAGAATGGCCATGACCCACAGCGTAATTACCAGAGCAAAGCCCTGCTGTTCGGATCGCTGTATCTGTCCGGCTGAATTCTTAAACATACTTTTAACTTGCCTTCCGGTGCGGTGTTACTTCCAATAATATCTGTGAACGAAATACTTCCCTGCGCGATGGACCTTCCTTGAAATCCAAAACCAGACCGATCATTCCCGGCCCGGACCCGGTAGCTGTATTTAATTCCCCGGTAACGCCGCCACCATGCCCCCTTGCAGTCAGCCGGAAGCGGACTTCCACAAGTTCGGAACAAAGCTCCATCTTTGAGAGCGGCTTTCCCTTTTCAGGCTTTCCTTTTTTATCCTTGCGCTCTTCACGCCAGAGAGTTGCACCCTCCAGAAGATAGCGCACCCAGATCCGCTCCCCTTTTTTATCCACAATGGGAAACCGGCATTTTCCGTCCTGACAGGTAACATCAGAGTCCCGGCACTGCGGGTCCAGATTGCGCACATCCCTGCCCAGCATACTGAATACATAAGAAGCTGAACGCATGGGCGAAAGGACCGCCTGTGCCTTAATCTCAACCTTGGTTGCGGTGACAAAAATCGAATAGACCGCGGTCAACACTACCGAGCCGATGGTGATCGCCACCAGCAGCTCCAGAAGTGTGAACCCGCCAGCATCAATAGTTGGTGATGTCCGCGTTTTCACCGGTTCCTCCGGACTTGCCGTCCTTCCCATAGCTGAGCAGGTCAAAGTCCGGACTGTGCTTACCGGGAGAAGTATAAACGTACGGATTATTCCACGGGTCCTTGGGGATGATGTTCTTGCTCATGTACGGACCATGCCAGTTCTTGGGAACCGGCGCAGTGGAGGGCTTTTTCGCCAGAGCTTCCAAACCCTGCTGGGTGGTGGGAAAATCTCCGGTATCCAGCTGATAACTTTGCAGGGCCATGGAGAAATCCTCGATCTGGGCCTTGGCCGCCGCAACCTTGGCCTCATCTGTTTTGCCGAAAAACCTTGGAGCGACAATTGCCGCCAGCACGCCGATGATCACGATAACAACCAGCATCTCGATAAGTGTGAAACCCCGTTTTCCTCTATGCATCATGAAGCTCCTCCGAACGGTTCATTGACCGCCTTTGTGACCGGGACGTCAGCAGGCAGATGGATTCCCAATTTTACAATCTTTCCGAGTCTATAAATAGTCAGGGCAACACTATTGCCCGGACGTTTGCGTTGCATGATAAATATTGAATCGCGCATTCCCTGAACCGAGACACCGTCAATTTCCAGCAGAATATCTCCGGGCTGGACTCCGCCCTTTTGCGCCGGGCTGTCCTTTTTGCAATCCACCACCAGCAGGGCGCGCTTCTGGTCTTCGTTGGTCTGCTCCTGAACTTCCTCTTCAATGACATGCATCTCTTTCTGGACAACTTTGAGTTTAAGACCCAGCAAAGGCCGGGGCAGTTGCTGATAGCCCACATCTATGGGTTCAGCATTCAGCTGACACCCGGCTAAGACAAAGCCCAGAAGGACAAGCATCATCAGCCGCGAGAAATTCATATCTTTTCGAGAAACAGGTTTCATTTATTCGCATCCTTTATCCGGGTTTTACTCTCCGCCGGGAGATTCAGGTCGACCTGAGCTGTTTCCAGAACATATTCATGTTCCCTGCCTTCAGTAAAAAACAACACCGTAATCCTGACCCGGTACACACCGGGATATTTACTCTCTTTCTGACTGACTATCTTCCATCTGCCATGTGGCAGGGTTTCGCTGTGACCTGAGGTTGTCCCCGCCTTGATATCTCCCGCGTTCAGAAAAACAGCCAGCCGCATTTGGGCTTCCAGCCCCGCGCGCTCGTATCCTTCCACCTGGGAAAGAGACGAAGCTGCCTGCGAATAAACACCTGCAACTGCGACCAGGCCGATGGACAAAATCGCCATGGCAACCATGACTTCCATGAGCGAAAAGCCGGAACTGGGAGACTTAACGCACATGCACGCCTCCGTCAGACCCGGCAACAAAAACATTCATCCTTTCCTGACCCCCGGAAACCAGCTGCAGCCTTGCGGGTGTTGCCGTTCCACGGGGATAAAAAACAATCTTCATCTCAGGGCCGGAAACAGGCTTCCCCTGCAGAACCATGGGACCAACCGTCACTTTCTCCGGCAACGGGGTTCGACTTATAATTTTGCCCTTGCTTGCACTCAGTAACTTCAAATCCCTGCTCTTACTGTTGATTGCCACAACATGTTCTTTGCCGGTATCCGCCGCCCGAAAACGGGCCGCAGTAGCCATGCTGCTCAAATCAGCAACAGCGGCCTGCAGGGTACTGCCTGTAAGCTGCCCGCTTAAACGCGGCAGGAGCACAGCCATGACAATAGACATGATTACCATAACGACGATAAGCTCCAGCAGGGTGAACCCGTTTTTTCCCTGCGCATGGACTCTGTCTTTTGACGGCTGCTTCATATCCCTTTCCCAGTGAGCCTATTGCTTGGGTATCACCCTGCGTTTCAGGATATACCCGACGTCAGGTGAATAGGTCACAAGCTCCCAGCCCTGCTCGCCCAATGGTCCAAGGTTGGGTTCATAAGGATCAAATTGGGACTTTCCCAGAACATTGGGAACAAGAATTTTGTACTCCCATTTGGCATTGATAAAAGCATCGATCTTGGCCTCAATTCGGGAAATATCATCATGCAGAGTCTGCAACGGCACAAGTAACTCGCCAACATTTGCACTATTACCAACGGATTCTTCTGCGGATTGAGCAGCACATGTATCCGAAGACACACACAACAAGCACAATGCAACTAAAAAACTATTTATAACAGTCCCAGTAACATAAAATTTAAATCCGCATACACGCAGCACAGCCCCCCTCCTTTTTATACTCCTATTATCATGCATAGGATATTAACATTTTTTTGTCTACAAACATTTAAGTTTTCGTAAAGACTTTCCCTATTTGGTGCATTTAATCTCTATTTAAAGAAGCACGGTGCAACAAAAAAGCTTCTTGCTCTTGACACAAACCACACTATATTGTTTTATGCTAGCAATAACCCTTATCAAAAACTATCACAAACAGGGAGGGGACATGAAGACCTGCGGCGTAAAAATGAATATGATTCTGCCAATCTTTTTACTGGCAGTGATCACTTGCTTTACTGGTTCAGCGTGGGCAGACAGCAGCCCGTATTACTCCATGAACCCCACTCCCGGATATACAGGCATGAGTATAGCGATGGGAATCTGCCAGCCCGGGGCAAATCCATCGACCAACACAGCTACCTACTCCTATCTTGTTAATGGAACATCTCCCATAAAAGCTTTCACAGTAACTAGCGGCAATACGGCATCTGCGGCAGCCACCTACTATATGAAAGAGGGCACTTGGAAGATAGACATCGAAAACAATTACTTTAATCAAACACTTAGCACATACGTCAATATAACCGATACGCAATGGGGGTTTGCAAACGGTTGCGGTCCGGCATCAAACGATATCAGCTGTTCCGCCAGTAAACTCATGCCCAGCCCCAGCCCTGTGCCTGCAGGCGGACCGAACCTGACACCCGGCTGCCAGATGAACCAGGCAGCGGTTCCGCATGGCGGACCCAGCCCCTACTATTCCATGTCGGCCAAGGACGGTTATACCGGAATCACCATGAACCTCGGCCCTTGCGGAAATGCAACCACCCCTGCGGCATACAACAAAGCAATCAACACGGTTACATATTCCGTGATGAACGGAACCACGGCACAAAAAGTATTTTCAGTGGATAACAAAGTCTCGGCGCCCATGGTCATTTACATGAAACAGGGTGTTAAATGGCAGGTGGATGTAGAGAACACCTACATCAAACAGAAGCTTACCGCGCCCATCACCATCAACGAAGACGGCTGGGTCTACGCGGACAATTGCGGCCCTGCATCTCCTGACCCCAAATGTTCAGCCGCTGAGCTCTTTGAGAAAAACGATTCCACCACCGGCCCCCTCAAAGTCCTCAGTCCCGGCTGCCAGCCCAGTAAATACACTCCTCCGCCACCGCCTCCGCTGGTCTGCGGCGACAACACCCAGACCACCGGCTGGGATGACGAACGCATCACCATCATCAACAACTGCGCGGACGCAGCATATATTGTACTCACTCCTCCCACTGCAAACAGCACCTATCAACAGTACAATCTGGATCTTTGGAAGCAGGCTGCCAAGCGAATCAACATGGAAACCATGTATGCCAACCCCAAGATCACAACTTCAGCCCTGATGTTCCGCAAGAAGCTTGCCTCCGGCGACCACATGAATATTCCTGTACCCAAAGGCGGCATTGCTTCAGGTAACATCGGCGTGCTGCTCAACTGCCAGCAGGAACCTGACGGTGTCGGCTGGCCCGGCAACTGCACAATCGGAGCGATTCCCGGAACAGCAAGCACAGGCGTGGGAACAATATTCGAATACTCTGCAGGCTGTACGTACACCACTGACGAAGAAAGAAAAGCCAAGTGCACAGTCAACCCATCCTCCGCAGACAACTATTGTCTGGGATCATCAGACTACTATGACGTAAGCATGGTAAACGGATTCAGCGTCCCCATGAATGCGGAAGTCGAAAACGGCAAGACCTACGACTGCAACATCACAGAAATCAATGGTGTTACCGACCTCTTCGGCTGCCCCAGTGAAGACAACACAACTATCTCGGCAACTGGAAATAATGTTCAGCCATACAACAACCCGCAGCTAAGCAGTGGAGTCAACCTGTACATCAGCAACCACGCCACGGTTGAAGGACGCGCCGCCTGTATAACTCCACAGCAGTGGCTTAATGCCGGTGGACAGAACCCCAAGAACACCCAGCTTGTAACTCTCAGCGAAAGTCCGGTGGCATTAAACGACCTGACCATAGCAGACTGGTACGGCTGTAATGGCATGGCCGCCGGAACCGACCCTGCGCATCCAGCAGAATGCACTGGCCCCGGTTGCGGCGGACCACAATGCGTTGTCGGCCCTGACGGAACTATTGGCATCTACACTAATTCCAATATAATTTCCGGTAAAAGCATCGCCTACACCAACTACGTCACCTACCTGAAGCACATCGGAGTGGGCGGATATGCATGGCAATTCAATGATGACGCTTCCACTGTGCTCTGCAAAAAGCCGGGCGCGAAGATTCAGCTGACACTCTGCCCCGGTCCAGAAGGACAGAAGCCGTACGAACAGCAGAACTGGGCCTTCGACGGCAAAAAATGCCTGCCGACAAAAGGCGGATCGAACTCAACACTGCTCGACTGCATGAAAGACAACTACTGGTACACCTGCCAGCAGGAGAAGGTCGAGAAACTCGGACCCGACAACACTTCGGTATCCGCCGATCTCAACTACTGCATGCCCTATAAAACAAAGAATGACCCCAGCGCCGCTAGTGACGGTGTTCCTCTACAGACTTACGAACAGTGCATTCAATATCAGGACCACTGCCGAAAGTTCGGACCGGAACAATAGCTCGACGATTCATAACCTATAACTAAAAAATGAAGCGTGGTTACGGAGTTAACAACACTCTGCAACCACGCTTTTTCAATGGCTTGCCGAAACGTAATCGAAACTTGACTAGCAGAATCAGAACTAATCTCCCCCTAAAACAGAATCACATAAACACATCATAAATACGTGCACCCTATCTTGACTTGCGATAAAGTGTATATTATCGAACAGACGAAGTATCTCCCTAGGGTCGGGGCAAGATGCTAATTTCGCATGTTCGATTAATCAGTTGGGGAGAGCTGTGCCTTTTGTCAGAAAAATCCACACAAATCTATTGATTTTATGCATTATTACAGTGAGTTCGTTTTGCATTGCTGAAAAAAGCTCAGCCCAGCAATGCAAACAGTACCTGTTTTACGTCGAGGCAAGCGGCAGGACAGTAACCTATGCTGATGCCATTGCAGATGCAATGTATAGATTTATGCATACCGGAAAGTCTAACACGGCAGGCTGCACTATTAAATTCATCAAAAATGACGGCTATCAGGACGGAATCCGGGGAAAAGCCAAACAGATTCGATCAACCGTCTGGAAGCCCGGCTGCCGGCCACTTGATTCCATAAGCAGAGAAGACATCGCAAAAGTATTGAGAACCATGGAAGGCAACCGGGGTGAAGTGGAGGGAGTGCACACCTACATTGGGCTTATGAATAAACTGAAGGAAGAAGTGGATGTAGCTTACGATAAGATTGCAGTGTTTTACTCATTTGTATGTGCAGACAACAGCCAAAATTTCACCGAAGAGCTGTCTGCAAGCACAAGGGAATTTCATGAGGCAGCTTCTATCATCGAACAATCTGGAAAGGTTACTTTTTTTGAGCTCCCCATCAAGAAACTCGGCCCGACCGAAAAATTGATCAGGGACGACGTCTTCAAAAAGCTTCCGAAGATGTACGCGCTGAACGAGAAGCTGGATGTCCGCGAGAGCATAGCTGTTCGCAAGCCGATAGCAATAGCCAAAAGAACCCCGAACCTCCATTCCGAACCTAGTTCAATCATAAACAACAAACATTCTGTCCCTAAACAAACAACTGAAGAAAAGAAGACAGCTGAGTTGTTGGCTAAATTAAAAGCACAAGCCTTAGAGAATGCCAGATTAGCTAAACAGAATGCCAAATTAATTGCAGACAATGCAAAAAGAACAGCCCAAGCACCCAAAGCTGAAAAATCCGGCTTCAAACAAGAAAGAAACAATTCTGCGAAAAGCCAAAGGCAGCCAAATCCCCCCGGCAAGAAACAAAATACCAAGAAGCAGAATCAGACCAGTAAGCAATTTGCAGCTGAGGTTGATAGATGCGTCCCGTTAAAAGTCGAATATGAAAATTATAAAGACAACAAACCTGAACTTTTCGAATATATTGCTAGATTCTGCCAAAACAAACGAATTGATATAAAAAGTTTTGTCACCCACAACAACGCGCCCAATGCTGGGTTTAGTTTTAGAATAGACAGTAAAGAGTACAAATCTACACATGGCAAATTTGTAAGTTGCATCATACCTAAAATACCATATGGGCTTGTAGTAGTAGAATTCATAGATATGAATAACCATCTTGAACACTCTAAAAGCACAATATATTTCAGCTATGAATAATATTAAACTAAACTTTCAATTCATAGCCACTTACTTTAAGCGCTGTTTTTACTATTTTATAGTAATACTATCTGTAATTACACTTATATTCATAAAAAAATTCAGTTATTGGTATATATTTGGAATATTCTTTTCTTTACTAACTATTTCATTATATAAATTTTATTTCAACAATGCACAAAAAACAAACAAAATAATCAAAATTAACAAATGCTTTGCAATGCTTGTATCTATAGGAGGACAATTAATCTGTTATATTATGTTGACGCTGGGATTGGTCTTTTTCTTTGCTGCATATTTTGAAGATGTAATGGACAGGACATACAAACCGAGAACATACACCGAAGAAAATTGTCCCGGCATAGAGAAATTTCTTACATCAGAAACAACTAAAATGTTTAGAAATGCAAGTATGCCTGTTCGATATTTGAACTACTTAAACGCCAGCTCAGCTTGTGATGACTTGACCAAAAATGACATTTTTAAAGTAACTGTAAATGGCAACACGAAAACCAAAGAAGACAAAGGAGCACAAATAACATTCAATTTTATAACAAATATTGAGTTTAAACCAGGCGAACAAAGAAAAAAAGAATGCAATTCATCAAATTGCACACTTGTGATTAAAACCAGTGGCAAGCGTTTTTTAAATCTCGGGAGAGAAATTTTAAATAATAAAACAGAAATTAATGCAGAAAACTATTTTCTCAACTCTACTGTAAAATATGACAATGTAGAAATTTCTGCTAATAAGATATTCTTCTGTGGAAACTTCGGTGCTAAAGGAAAAAGTGAATATAATTATACAAAAAGTTGGAACTCAAAATTAGCGGATAAAATTGTAGATGTTTATTATCCGGTACACCTTTATGGCTACAATTTTAGCGGAACTAATTTTATTAAATTTATCAGAGATAAAGGAAAATTTAATGTAATAATATCTGGCTATCTTTTCTCTCCTTTAGCAAAAATAAAAGATAATCTTATTTCTACTTCTCCACTATTTATATCGTTCACAATCATTTTCACTATGATGATAAGCGTTTTTGGTGCATACATAAATGAAAAAGTCAAATTTGCCTATTCATGCAAAGCTCATTGCAGTCGTAGAGTTTTCTTATTCATGACTCTCCCTGTTGTTGGCGGGACAGCTACAATCGCCGGCTTTATCTATCTTTTTTCAATACACTATCATGACTACAACATAATCAACCTGCTATCAGATGTTTGCGATAAATGGCCAACCAAAGACGTCCTTGCCAAATTGCTGGAGCTACTCGACTTTATAGAACATGTATTTCGTCCATTCATAGCATGTTCTATTACATACATGATCATAAAGTTTTATTGCCGCTCCTTAAGTAAAAATTCACCTATTTTCGGGTGGAGCGACATGTGTAAAGAGAAAGTCAATGGCGACACTCAAAATTCAAACACAAAACGTAGTTACGGAAGAAAACGCATTATACCGATTTGGCTAAAAAAACAGGTGTAGTTTTTCTTAAATACTTTGTTGCTGATAACTGCCTTTGTAATCTTTACCTAAGGAGTTCAAAATGAGGAACATAGCCCTTTTTATTTTAATAACAATCATTTCTGGATGCGGTCTGAAAAGCACAAACCCGCCAATACCGCTACAAAATGCAACCACAAACTCCACGCAGGATACTGCCACAATGAGCTTTGTGGATATGATCAACAATCGCCAGCTTCCCATGAGTGACCCCACTATGGAAGGTTATAAAATATGGCTGGATACGTTTCTGGAAACAGCGCAATCAATACGGGATGTTACTAAAAATTTTTATTTGCACGACAAAACCAAGTATCGCAGATTGCTTATTGAACAGAATAACGTTATTTTCAACAGACTTCTATTTGACAGTGCCGAATTTGAATCTGCAGTTGATTTGCAGAAAATCGAATTGCGGGAACGGCTAATAAAATCTTTGCTTCTGGTTGTGCAGATTCGCATTGATGTTGGCTTCGGAAGCGATCAGTTTGCTGAATCCCAAAAAGAGCTGGCCCGTAAAGAAGTTGCTTTGCTGCACCAGCTGGCAAGAGATAGAAGGGATATTGATATAAAACAACTGAATTTGCCTTACCCAACTCTTGGGGAATGCCTTGCAGAGTTTGACCGGATTTTTAACATTCACAAACAGGATAGTTAAAATGGCTATTGTGGGACTTGAAAATGGATTAGCGGCTGAAATTACCCGCTATGGTGTATTTGCTGCCATGGGAATAGTTTTATTTTTTATAATACGGCTGTGGTTCAAGGTCGGCCTTTCTACAAAAACAATAAATAAAGTCGACGACATTGCAGTTTCTATTACTGACAAGGATTCCTTGAGTGAGCTGGTGCAGAAAGCATACTACAGTTCATGGACCACCTTGAGCTGTGATGTCCGTACAAAGCCTCAAAACACAGCACCGGACAGTAACAAACAAAGCGGCCAGACTATTCCTGATATTAATAATTGTGCGCCGCAGGTATTCATAGACGATGCTATTTTTCAGTACGGGATGTCGCACTTCGAGCGAAAATGGGTTGAACCTTATGAAGCACTGGTCAACATTTTCCCTCCATTGGGCTTTCTGGGGACAATTCTCGGGATGACCATGATTTTTATGTCCAGCAATGGAAGCATTGATGCCGGGATAAAATCCTCCGGGATGGGTACGGCCCTGCTTACCACTGTGGCCGCCTTATTTCTTTATGTTATTTTTGAACTGATCAAAATAGGTCGTTTTTCAAAGGCGGAAAGCTGTATTCGTAAATCCATCATCAACGCCCAGAAACTCCTGAATTCTGAAAAACAAAATAAGAAGAAGGCCTTCAATAACCTTAACAGGGTTAATTTCTCATGAGACGCAAAACAAGCATGGTTTGGATTTTTTCTTTTGCCGATCTGGCTTTCATCCTTGTTCTGGCTCTTGCGATTATGCCCAAGGCGGACACTGACTATGCCCAGTTGCAACTTTCCTCGGCCGTTGACAGCTCGGCATTGGCAGCTACGTCGAACGCAAAAATCGAATACAGGGTATATGTGGCGGAGCCTTCAAATACGTTTTCAATTTTATTTCAGGAAAAAAAACCTTCAGGGGAATGGAAGAAAGTTGAACGCGTTAACAATGAATCAAGCCTCTTGATAGCCTTGCAGAACTTGAAGACCAACGAACTTAGACCTGATTTTGTTGCAGCAGAAAAATCCAATACCGGCGACCTGCTACTCGCGCTTTCCATGATCAGAAAGGTCTGGCCTGAAGCTGAGGTCTGGACAACTGTCAAAAAGAAAAACAATAACCCCGGCTAGCTCTGCAATGAATAAGAATTGGGCGTTGAAAAATTATTCCCACGGAGCCGGAAACGTTGTCCTTCGGCTTACGTATTCGCAATCAAAACGGGAAACAATCCGTCTTTGGGACGACCTCATTTGGACTCTGCCCGTAGTTTTTATCCTGATTCTTTTACTGAGCCATATCCTCTTTAATAAGCGAAGCAAGACTACGGAAGTAAAACACAATCCTGTGCCATTTTCTTTACAGACAGAGCCTACAATTCCAGTCTCCTCGGGACCTAAGCGTATTCCATCTGTTGTTCAAAATACCGGGTCTACCGAGACCATTGAAAATGGCAAGCCTGAAACGGTTGAAACCACGGTAATAAATGACCCGGCAAAAGAACCCAAACCTGCATTGGAACCCCAGCCGGAAAAAACAGCAGAGCAACCAGCTCCCATGCCTGAAAAGGACGTCGTTCAATCCCAAGTACAAAAAGAGAAGCAACAGATTCCAGCCGCAGAACAACCGGCTGTGCAGGATGAAGAGGAGTTGGCAGAAGCGGTCATAGACATAAGCGTATCAGATTTTGCAAAATTCAATCAGAATTCCACCGTTGTTAGCAGTTCGCCGCGCAGTGCAAGGAATACAGCCGAACTGTCAAACACGGTAGTTGAAGAATCCTTCGATGTTGAAATCAGGAAACCTGTTTCAGCCATAAATATCCCGGCCCCTGAATCTAAACGGAGGCCACGGAACGGAGTTGTGTCTGCGAATGTGGTTGAAAGCAGCATCATCCCGGTCGAGATTCATTCTAAACCAACACCGTCCGACTCCGCTGTGGCCGACAAGCCTGTCCGTAAAGAACGTGTCCGGGAAAGACTGGGCGGAGACAGTGTTCAGGCAGCTGAGGTTCTCACCAAGGTCAAAAAAACTCAACCTGACGGACCCTCAACGACCAATGAACTTTATGGTTCTGCGGCAAAGCCACGGAGAGAAACTGCCGAACTGGGGGCAGGTTCAACAGTAGAAGAGGCCCCTGTCATTTTAAACGGCCCATCTGGTTCAGCTAAAGGCAGGCAGGTTGGTACAACCCCGGTCCCGGTAACCTTTGGCGTAGCGAAAGAGAAAACGCCATCAAGGCCGGGGACAGTTAACCCGGTTGAAATCAACAAGAACTATGCTCCTCCAATATCGCTTACCGACTTACGGATATGCGCTGATATTTCCAGTGAAGAGCAACTACTCATTGAAATTGTAACCGAGCTAAGGCTTAGACAACGCAAAGGTCAGCTCAAAAACAGAAATTTTGATACCCCAAAGGGTAATCTTACCCTTTCAGGTCCGCTCCATACCACATCAATTGCTGTGGTCTTACAGCCGATTAAAGGGGTACGTTTTGATAACAGGTGTGATCTCCTTGAATTTGTAAGGGAATTCTTAAAAGCCGGACGGAGTAATTGATGAAAAAGGTTGTACTGATCGCCGCAAGCCTATCGTATTTTCTGATTTCAGTTGCATATTCACATGCTGCTGATGATTGGAATAAATTTGTAGAAAAGTCATATATTCATATTTGGAAAGGCCGCCCTGAATTGAGCCTGGCAATAACAAATCAGGCCAAGGCCACCGGGATACCTTTCCGCAGCTACACTGCATCATTACTCCCCAAAGTCACAACTAAGGGGATATCCAATGTACCAATAGAAATTAGCGAGAGCGATATCCGGCCGGGCAAGGCTACACACTTGTATTTTCAAGCCGCTCTAGGTCAGTTTCTCGAATATCTTAAATCCAACAAACGTAGCTTTTTAAACAACGCCCTGCTCTTAACGGAACACATCAAAGAGGCACTTGTTGTCAGGCAGGACTATAGATACTGGGCTTTGTTCTTTAATGCCCATAAACATCTGGATGACGGCAACAGAGCGGAATTTATAAAAGCCGTGTATTCCATATGGCGCGAAGTCCTGATCCCCATGTATCAGGACAGATTGAGCGATTTTTCCACCAGAAACGAGTTCGCGATAAACTACAAACTTCACTGCATCAATACACTAAGCCTTATCATTGATCAGGCTATTGTGGGCAAACGCATGTCCGGCCTTTTCCCTTTAGGTGCGGTTGTTGAGAACATCTCACAGATGTTTCCCACAGATCAGAATCCATATCTGGCTGTTGTTGAGAATTTTAACGGACGATCTACAGATGCTTCAAATTTAAATTTCACCGTAGCCTTCATAAAGGCCAGAAATGAATACATAGCGCAACTCAGAGCCAAAAGACGTGAAGAATACGAGAAGCTCTTCCGCGACGCATTGATGTATTTTGACCTCGCTTACCATTGGGCCGATACCAATAAAGGAAGGGCTGCCGTGCTGAAAGAACGCGCAAAAGCCATGACCAGTGTTTGGATTGCAAAAGACAGTGCTGACCCAAGGACTGACACACCATACTTTGATCAGATCTTCCTGAATAAGAGCCAGAAAACAATCGATGTCTGTCTTGATACTTATGAGCGACTGGCTGCCCCGGCAGGCCAACGCCAGAAAATAATGCATGACAATGCATTTGTTCCCGGAACGGATCAATATACCACAACATTGAAAGAGCTGTGGAAAGCAAATGCAGATCTGGTGGAATGGCAGACCATCAACCTTTGTGCATCCGGCAAATATGACAACAAGCAGCATGCGCAAACCAATCACGCACGGCAGATTGTATTCGCAAATAAATACCTTGCCGGTCACGGATACAAAGATATTGTTCCAAGCACCGCTTTTTACCTGCTGGGCAACAATGCCGCAGGCCTGGCTGATTTCAGCGTCGACAGGCTCGAAAACTTTGACTCACGTGAAAGTCTCGTTCAGGCGTACAATTTTCAAGCATACTCAATCATGCTTGATCCTTTTAATCTGGACAGGCTCGTTCAATTTTCAGTCTTCTTAAGTAAAAACACTTATCCTAGTAAGCTGTACCGCGACTATTTTGTACCTTTGGGGAAAATCATATCTGAGAGCATTAAACATGCTGCCACAGACGACAGATACGCAATCTACAGCAAGGAATTGAATTACCTTGGGGATACCATACCGCGTCTTTTTCCACGTTTACCGCAGGTTACAGCCTATGTAAGAGGGGAAACTCCGGATGCATATGTCAGAAGCGCAATAATACTGTCCAATCTGTTTGACGCACTGTCTTCCTTCAGCTCTGAAAGAGTGGCCAAAGAAGTTAAACTATTTAGCAAGAAAAGAGGGGTAGATAATCCTAAAGATGTGCTTAAACAGGTTTTATCGAAAGATATGTATGGAAAAGTTTCGCAATCCATTGGGAATGGGCGTCAATTAAATCCCTATGACTTTGACAAATTGTACATGGAATTAGGAGAGCCGGCTGAAATTCCCTTACACTTATTCCTTGAGCGTCTCTACTATACCACCCAGAATGAAATCAGGAAATCACCGGACAGAATGGTATTTAACATCGACAAGTATGTTGTTGAGTCTGCCAGTGCCATGCTGAGAAAACAGCTGCGTTAAAAAATAAAGCGTGGTTGCAGTAGTTTTACTAACTTCTGCAACCACGCTTTTTAATTACGTTGGGTCAATATACTTCGCTGCTTAAAGTTACGCTAAAGCGCACGCAGCGGGGTCACGCATTCCACGCTCCCCCATCTTTTGAAGTTCTGTGCTTCCACTCCGAACTCGTGCAGTATCTTGCCGACGATATGTCCGGTCATATCCTTAATGGATTGCGGATGGTTGTAGTAAGTCAGCATGGGCGGCATGACTACGATTCCCATTTCAGTCAGGGAAAGCATGTTGCGTAAATGTATTGGACTCAGGGGAGTCTCCCGAGCGATCATGACCAACTTTCGGCGTTCCTTCACAGTCACATCAGCGGCCCGCAAGAGCAGGTTGTCGGAATATCCACTGCAGACTCCGGCCACGGTTTTCATGCTGCACGGGACAATGACCATCCCTTCGGTCACAAAAGTTCCGCTGGCAATATTTGCCCCTACATCTTCGCGGTCATAAACATATGTGGCATAGTCGGTAAGCTGAGATTCAGTAATATGGGTTTCATGCTCCAGTGTGCGGACACCGCCTTTACTTATGACCAGATGTGTTTCCCAATCCGGCAACTGGCGCATGGTCCTGAGCAACTCAAGGGCAATTTCGGAACCGCTGGCTCCGCTTATGCCTATAGTCAGTCGTTTCTTTTGAGGAAAATCCATAATTATCTCCCGTTAGGACGAGCCTGTAATTCTAGACTTGAATATCACGACTATTCAACAAGTTGCTCCACAGCCTCATCAATATCAAAGCGAAAACTATAATCAGGCGCCTGAAACAGTTTTGATGCCTCGTAAGCAGCCCGAGGAATTTCATAAAGAAGCTTCTGGGAGAAATATCTGTCCAAACGGACAGTTGGAACAGAACAGCTGATAGTGGCTATGATATTTCCGGTGTCATTAAACACAGGTGCAGCCACACAACGAACCCCTTTATAGATTTCTTCAAAGTCAAAACCGACTCCCTGCTCACGGACAATTTCTATTTCTTTATAGATGCTGTTAATTGTATCAGTTGTAACACTGGAATCGCTGCGGCGTAATTCCTTAATAAAGCGACGTAATTCGTCCTCAGACATGAAAGCCAGAAAGACTTTGCCGGATGCGGAAAGATACGCCGGAAAGGAATCCCCAATGACAGAGTCCATCTGCAGCACATGGTCCGAGCTGACCTGATGAACAAGCACCATATTTACACCCGAGAGCACGCTGAGATTGACCGTTTCATTCACCTTGTCCCGCAAGGCGGTAAGGATAGGCTTCAGGTTGGAGCCAAGGTCGCTTTGCGAGGCAATCTGGTTACCCAACTTGTGGAACTTGAGGGTCAGGGTATAAGCCCCGCCACGCTCCAACTGGCGCACATATCCCAATTCTTCCAGTGTGCGTAGGATCCGCTGGAGAGTTCCCTTGGGGATGGAACATTTTTCATTAAGTGCTTTCAAGGTCCAGTTACTTTTTTTCGCCATCGTCTCGATGACAAAAAGAGCTTTCTCCAGAGAGCGCATCATAAAATACTTATCATCTGCCATTATTGTCCTCAGATTATTAATTATACGTTCTTTTGCTGATCAACTTTAATTCTTAACTTTAGAATTCACTGTCGGACAAGCCATTAACTCAATATCAGCATTACCCTTATTCAGTGTTATTATCCATCCAATCAGGTTTGTCCAATAAGTAAATTCCGTCCTTCACCAACGAAACACACATGGCAAAAGTGAAGAGCATCATAGGAAATCCTGCCAGCGAAATCAGCCCGCGCACAGGTTCTATTCCTCCCGATATACAAAGGACATAAGCAATTAGTCCTACGACAATACCCCAGACGATCTTCAAATGTTTGGGCGGTTCTTCGCTCACCCGAACTCCCTTGGTGGAAATAATTGCAAGTGTCGCAACCAGTGAGTCAGTCATGGTGGCAAAGGAAAATACAATAGTGACCACGAAAATACCCATCAGAATCTTGCTGAAGGGAAACTGGGCAAGGAGAATATAAACCATGGACTCCATTCCGTACTCATGAATCCCCGCCCAGACGTCAACCAGCCCGCTCCACTGGAAATACACTGCTGTTCCGCCGAAGGTGGCAATCCAGAAATGACAGAATACGGTCGGGGGGATGACATTGACCAAAATAAACTGACGGATGGTTCTCCCCTTACCCATACGGGCAAGAAAATGCCCCAACAAAGGAGCGAAAATAAAGAATATTTCCATGTAGGGAACAAGCCATTGCATGGGCCATTTATCTTCTATCTGCATGGTGTTGAGCAGGGTGCTGTTACGGAAAAAATTATTAACAAAATATCCGAACGATTCCACACCGAGACCGAGAATGAACAAAGTGGGACCGGCAAAAAGCACCAAAGCCATGAAAAAGAAAAAAGCTCTTGTTGTTCCGGTAGAAAGGTAGCGCATACCTTTTTTAAGTCCGGAATACGAAGACAAAACGTAAATCGGGATAATGATAGCTGCAGCAGCGGCCCATGTTCCGGGGCCCGGAGTGTAATCAAAAAGCCTTCCGGCCCCGCTGCCGATCTGCATCAACCCGGCCCCCATACTGGTGGCAATGGCGCAGCAGAGAGAAAACAGACAGATAGCATGAACCATAGGGACAGCAAGTGGCCTCAATTTTTCAGGGATAAGGGCATACATGCCGGCGGCAACGGAGAGCGGATAATTGCGGTTGTAACTGACCAAAGCAATAGCCACTGCACAGACAGTATAAAAACAGTACTGGGCAATGGTCCAATGAAGGGTTGTCTGGGCAATTGCGAAGACCCCGGCATCCTTTGAACCCGGCTCAATATTCAAGCTGAGCGGCGGTTGCATCATATGATAGATGGGTTCGCCCATGGCCCAGAAAAGAATTCCGATACCGATACATCCGCAAAGAGAAAGAGCGAACCATTGCCAGAATGTAAATTCAGGCTTGGCATTCCTCCCTCCCAGACGGATATTCCCAATGGGAGAAAAGGCTATTCCGGCAGTAAACATGACAATTATAATCCCGAGAGAAACTTCCAACCAGCCGAAATTGATATGAATCCACTCCATCACCCCTCCAAGGAGTGACGCCAGTCCTTCATGGTAAACCAAACCCAAAGTGATACCGGCCACTAAAAGAATAAATCCAGGCCAAAAAGTGTAATGATTAAGTTTTCTCCGCTCTTCTAGGTTCCCTGCTTCTGACATAATGTTTCTCCATTTATCCGAAGAATTGTCTGGTTTGCCGCACGCATTGCCCACGACGCAACTTTGCAACCGCAAGTGCTTACCGGAAAAATCCCGCGCAGATCTTTCACTATGAACGTGCCATTTAGATTTCACTTTTTAAAACAGCGCACCATTTGGTGGTAAGCGTAGACAAACGATTTTGTGATGTCAATGGGTCTGGCTGTGAAAAATATTTGCACAATTTTTTTTACCTCCCAAACGCACAAAACCAACACAAATTCACTCAAAACACTAAAACTTATGCGTTTTCTATTGAAAATATTTTTTGGAAGGGTGGGTTGACGGAAGTTATAACGTCGGATAGGGTTTTACTTAATGGCACGACGTACCACTATTTGGAACGCAAAAGAGATCAATGGTGTCTGATTTGCAAACTTTTGCAACAACCATAGTGGTACATCATACCACATTATGAAACGAAAGCTTTGTTGGAACGCAGTTAGCAAACCATAACAAATTTCATTGAGGTGAATATGACCCAGGAAACTTTGTTTTTGAAAAACACGGAAACCTTTGCCGAGAGTCTGGCGCGCTGCGGAGTGAAATACCACTTCGCATACCCCATCACTCCGGCAACGGATGTCATGAAACGCATGGCTGTCATCCTGCCCGAATACGGCGGGGAAATGATGCAGATGGAAAGTGAACTGGCAGTATCCAGCGCACTGGCCGGTGCAGCCTGTACCGGAAAACTGGTCGCAACCTCCAGTTCCGGACCCGGATTGACTCTCATGCACGAGGCCATCGGCTTCATGTGTGCAGGCGAACTGCCCTGCATCGTGTTTGACTCCATGCGCGTCGGCCCCGGTGACGGTGATATTCTCGGCGCCCAGAGCGACTATTACGTTGTCACACGCGGCGGCGGGCACGGCGATTACCATACAATCGTTCTTGCTCCCTCCTCCGGACAGGAAATTGCCGACATCATGCCCCACGGTGTGCGTCTGGCATATAAATACCGCACTCCGGTTCTGTTCGTACTCGACGGCGTAAGTGCTCAGACCACTGAATCCACCACTCTTCCGGCCTACCATGACTACTCCGCCGAGTTCGATACTTCCGACTGGGCCTTCACCGGAACCAAAAATCACGCCAAACGCGCACTCATCACCGGCAGCTACTCCCATGAAGACGGCTATGTGATGAACGAAAAGCTGCGCGCCAAGTACGAAGTTATCCGTGAAAATGAACAGATGTGGGAGCAGGAGCAGGTCGAAGACGCAGATCTGGTTGTTGCTGCTTTCGGTATCCATGGCCGCATGTGCCGCGACATGATCGCCAAAATGCGCGCCGATGGTAAAAAAGTCGGTTTCATCCGCCCCATTACTCTCTGGCCCTTCCCGGACAACGCTTTTCAGGCTCTGCCGGACTCGGTGAAAAATATTCTCGTGGTTGAAATGAACCACGGTCAGATGGTTGATGACGTCCGCCTTGCTGTCAACGGGCGAATTCCCGTTCATTTTCTTGGCAAGACCGGGGGCGACCAGCCCATGAACACTCTGGCAGACATGGTTGCCGAAGCAGACAGAATCATGGGGGAATAGATCATGGAAAATCTCAGCTCAAAATACGGAAAAACCTTAAATCTGGACAAACTGACCAGTTACTGTCCCGGTTGCGGACACGGTATCGTAACCAGACTCGTGGCCGAGGCCATTGAAGAACTGGGTGTGATGGAAAGAACCATCGCCATCGTCGGTATAGGCTGCGGAGGATTCTCCCATCACTATATGGATATCGACGCCATCGAAGCCACCCACGGCCGCTCTCCTTCCTTCGCCATCGGCTACAAACTGGCCATGCCGGAAAACATAGTCTTCACCTACGCCGGAGACGGCGACACCTGTGCAATCGGCCTCGGAGATCTAATGCATGCTGCCAACAAAGGCATGCCCATCACCACAATCATGGTCAACAACACCGTCTTCGGCATGACCGGGGGCCAGATGTCCCCCACAACCCTCGAAGGACAGGTCACTGCCACCTCACTTAAAGGCCGCGACATCACCTCTCAGGGTTATCCCCTGCTCGTACCGGAAATGATGCAGTCCATGCCCGGTGTAAAATACCTCGCCCGCGAAAGCGTCAATTCTCCCAAGGCAGTGCGCAAAGCAAAGAAAAGCATCCGCAAGGCTTTCGAATGTCAGGTCAAAGGACTGGGTTACTCCTTCGTAGAAGTCATCGTTCCCTGTCCCACCGGACTTAAAATGAAAGTCAAGGATTCCTACCAATGGTGCGGCAGCGAAATGACTGACTATTTCAAACCTCAGGTCTTCAAAGACGAAACGGAGCAAGACGATGTTGCATAAGTGTATGTTTTCAGGTTCCGGCGGGCAGGGCTCCGCACTCATGGCGAAAATTGTCTGCCTCGGTGCCATCAAAGAAGGTTTGAAAGTTGTCATGACCCAGACCTACGGCATTGAACAGCGCGGCGGAGACTCAACGGCTTTCGTGATCGTATCTGACGAAACTATCGGCAGCCCCATTGTGGAAAACGACGCCAATGTTGCTGTGGCCCTCAGCCAGTCCATCTACAACAACTGTTTCGAAGGCGTTGTTCCCGGCGGTAAACTCTTCACCAACAGCTCCATTGTCGAAAAAACAAAGGAAGCTGACGGTTTTGAACAGAAGATACTCCCGGTATCCGACATGGCGGTGGAACTCGGTACAGTACGTTGCGCCAACATGGTCATGCTGGGTGCGGTTCTTGCCGGAACCGGAATGCTCAAGCTGGAAACTGCTGAGGAAGTTGTGCGGGAAACCTTCGGGGCTAAAAAGCCCAAGCTGGTCGACCTGAACATTGAAGCATTGCGCACCGGCTATGCCGCAGTGAAATAAGGAGGCTGAAAATGGCTGATAAACATCATGTTATCGATGCACGCCGCTGCAAAGCCTGTGGTCTTTGCGTGGACACCTGCCCCAAAGGCGTTCTTGCGCTGGGCAGTGCAATCAACGGTCAGGGATACAACTATGTTGAGCAGGTAAATCCTGATAAATGCGTCAATTGCGATATCTGCGGCATTATCTGTCCCGATATGGCTATTGGAGTTATCACCGAATAATTTAAAATCCCCTTCCCGGCTATTCGGAAGGGGATTCCCAAGGAGTTTTTTACCATGAGTGAACTGATTCCTCTGTTTCAACCCAAAAGCGTTGCCCTGATCGGAGCTTCCTCAAACTCGAAGAAGTACGGTTACTGGACAGCTAAAAGTCTGGTTGAAAACAAATTCGACGGGGACATCTATCTTGTGTCCCGTTCCGGCGGTGAGATTTTCGGGCAGCCGACCTATCCGGATATCACAGCCGTTCCCGGAGAAGTTGACCTTGCCATCATCGCCATCGCGCCAAAATTTATTCTTCCGGTCATGGAGCAGTGTGTTGAAAAAGGCGTTAAATGCGCCATCGTAGTTTCCACCGGATTCGGTGAAGTCGGTCCTGAAGGAAAAGAGCTCGAACGCCAGATGCTGGAAATCGCCCGCAAAGGCAACATGCGCGTGCAAGGCCCCAACTGCATGGGAACATACAGTGCAGCCAAAAGCATGAACGCCAGCATCATCGACCTCGCCCCCGGCCCCATGAGTCTGGTGCTCCAGAGCGGCAACTTCGGTATCGACATCAACTTCAACGCCAAATCCCGCAACCTTGGTTACAGCTGCTGGGCAACCATCGGCAACCAGATGGACATGCGGTTCAGTGATTTTGTCGAGTACATCGAAACAGACGATAATTCCAAAGTTCTGCTCCTTTATATGGAAGGTCTTCGTGTTGAAGATGAAGAAGACGGACGCCGCTTCCTTGAAGCTGCCAAAAAAACCGCTGCTAAAAAACCCATCGCCGCCATCAAAATCGGCCGCAGTGAAGCGGGAGCACGCGCAGCCGCATCCCACACCGGTTCTCTGGCAGGAAGTGAAAAAATATTCGACGCGGCCCTGAAACAGGCAGGTATCATCCGGGTGGACAGCCCCGGCCAACTTCTCGACGCAGCCGAAGCTTTCTCCAAGTGCAAACCAGCCAAAGGCAAACGCATCGCTATCCTGACCGATGGCGGCGGACACGGTGTCATGGCTACCGACTTCGCAGAAAAATTCAACCTCGAAGCCCCTGTTCTTTCGGATGCCACCCAGTCCAAATTAAAAGAAATCCTCATGCCCCACTGCCCCATCAAGAACCCGGTGGATCTGGCCGGAACGCCTGAGGCTGACATGTGGGTCTTTGACCGCTGCCTTGAAGTCCTTCTGGATGACCCGGATGTAGACGGCATCATCATCGTCGGACTTTACGGTGGATACGCCGACCTTTCCGAAGAATTCCGTGCTCTTGAAATGGATGTAGCCAAAAGCATGACCAAGAAAATCGCCGCCGGAGACAAACCGGTTGTAATGCATTCCATTTACGCTCCCCAGAACCCGGAATGTCTTGAGTACATCCGTGACAATGGCGTCCCGGTATTCGGTGAAGTCGATGCGGCAGTCCGCACAATGGGCCTGCTTTCCGGTTACAGCGACCTTAAAAAGAGCCTGCAGGAAGAAGCAGGTGAAGAGCTTCCCGAAATGCCTGCCGACCGCAAGGAAAAGGCAAAAGCAGTTCTGGATGCAGTACGCGAATCAGGCCGCTGCAGTCTGGTAGAAACCGAAGCCCGCGAAGTCCTGCGCTGCTACGGCCTCGAACTGGGTGAAGATTTTCTGGCTACCACTGCCGATGAAGCTGCTGAATTCTACAATAAAATCGGTGGCAAGGTAGTCATGAAAATCGTCTCCCCGGACATTTTGCACAAAACAGATGCCGGAGGCGTGGCCCTGAACATCGATTCTGAAGAAAAAGCCCGCGAAGCCTTCGAACAGCTGATTAAGAACGGCCGCCTGTACAAATCAGATGCCGACATCTTCGGGGTCATGATGACCGCCATGCTGCCCGGCGGCGTGGAATGTATCATCGGTTCCAGCCACGACAACACCTTCGGCCCCACTGTCATGTTCGGACTGGGCGGTATATTCGTGGAAATCCTGAAAGATGTGTCCTTCAGGGTCGCTCCGGTCAACATGCCTTCCTGCCGCAGCATGATCCGCGAGATCAAAGGTCTGGACATGCTTCAGGGCGCCCGTGGCACGAAACCCTGTGATCTTGAAGCACTTGCGGAAACCGCTTGCATAATTTCGCAGCTGGTCAGCGAACTGCGTGATATCGCGGAAGTGGACCTCAATCCGGTTTTTGCATGGGAAAAAGGCTTGGCTATCGCAGACGCAAGAATTATCCTGCACGCCTAACACATATATATTTATTACAAAAAAAGAGAGTTGGAATATGCGCGACGTAAAACTATACCCCACAACAACCGGTCAGAGCTGGCTGGAAATGTCCTCATACAAGCATCATACTTTCAAACCTCACTCTGAAATCAAAGATGAGTATGACTACATAATCGTTGGTGCCGGTTTTGGCGGCCATGCAGCGGCCAGACATCTTGCCGAGCTGCATCCCGAATCCAAGATTGCCGTATTTGAAGCAATCATGATCGGCAACAACGACAGTGGTAAAAATGCCGGATTCATTATCGACGTCCCCCACGACTTTGGTGATCAGGGCGGCTCCTCCTTTGAGGAAAACCAGAAATACTTTGAACTCAACACCTTCATCATCAAATGGATGGAAGACACCATCAAGAGAGAAGGCATTGAAGATGTCGACTGGGACCACTGCGGTAAATACCTGTGCTGTGCCGAGGAAAAAAGCTTCAAGCTTATCGAGCATGAAGTTTCCGAACTCAAGCAGATGAACTGCTCTTATGAAGTTGTAGAAGGTGAAGACCTCTACCGCCGAACTGGAACCCGCTATTACAAAAAAGCACTCTACACATCCGGCTCCGTACTCATCAACCCCGCCGATGTAATCCGTGCTCTGTTCTCGGTCATGCCCGACAACGTGGATGTTTTCGAAGAAGCCCCGGTCATGCGTATTGATGAAGGCAGCCCCGCCAGCATAACCCTGCGAAGCGGTAAGCGGATTCAGAGCAAATACGTTCTGGTTACCGGCGGCCCCTTCATTCCGCAGTTCGGCATCGGTAAAAAAGTATTCTGCCCCGTTCTTTCATACGGTGCATTCACCCGCCAGTTCACTGATGATGAAATGCGTCATTTCGAAGGCGTCAAACCCTGGGGTTGCACAGCCGGACACCCTGCCGGAACAACAGTGCGTTTCACCCGCGACAATCGCATCTTCGTGCGTAACGGATTCTCCTACGCAACCAAACTGACAACTTCACACCAACGTATCCAGCGTGCTGTTCCCAAACTGCGCAAGGCATACGAAAACAGATACCCCGAACTGAAACACGTTAACTTCGAATTCATCTTCGGCGGCATGATCAATATGACCATGAACTACCGTCCGTTGATGATGCAGCAGCACCCCAGTGTGTTTGCCTCCGCAAGCGGGGAAGGTGCTGGCGTGGCTAAGACCAGTCTGCTTGGTTACTACCTTGCCGAATGGGTCAGCGGTAACACCAGCCCGGATCTTGATTTCCTGCGCAGGATATCCACCCCCGTACGCCTGCCACCCGAGCCGTTCCTGACTATGGGGGCAGAAGCACGCCTCTTCTTCGAAGAGTTCTGCGCCAAAACAGAAATCTAAAGGATCACCTCCACTATACGCCTCCTGTTCATCGAGAGGGGAGCCGGCTCACCCACCGGCTCGCCTCCCGCAGGAGCCCCATACCCTAAGGAGTAGCACATGGAATTCTATAACTCGAAAGAATCTGCTGAAGTTGTAGGCCCTTACAGCCATTGCGTAAAAGCAGGCAACACATATTACATCTGCGGACAGATTCCCTTTCATCCTGTCAACGGAGACGTAATCGGGACCTCCATCAAAGAGCAGACCAGACAAACCCTGCATAACCTGAAATCTGTACTCGATTCCGCAGGACTCGACATCTCCCACATCGCCAAGACCACAGTATTCCTCGCCAGCATGGATGACTTTGCAGGCTTCAATGAAGTCTACGCCGAATTCATGGGCGACCACCGTCCGGCACGCCTCTGCCTCGGAGCGGGCGAGATCGTAGCAGGCTGCCTGCTGGAAATGGATGCAATCGCTTACAAGGAATAATTGCGCTTAAAATGAACAGTTTTCATTTTTCAACCTAATGCATTATCAGCAAGGAGTGTACAATGGCCTCTAATGCACAAAACGGAATTAATTTCGACGATGCCCCCTTTTCACCGGTCCATAAAAAAATTGCGATCGGAACCTTCATGGGCCAGGTCTGCGATGGATATGTCATCGGTATTGTGGGCATAGCCCTGACTTATGCGACAACAACTCTGGGATTGGACAGCAACTGGATGGGCCTCGTCGGAGCCGGTGCTCTTTTCGGCATTCTGTTCGGTAGCCTGCTGACCGGGATCATCATTGACCGCATAGGTCGAAAAACAGCTTACACTTTTGTAGCTTTTTTCACCCTGATCCTTTCTGTGGCCCAGTTCTTCCTCAGCGATCCGCTTCACCTGGTCATTGTCCGCTTCCTGCTCGGTATGTGCGTTGGCGCCGACTACACTGTGGGTGTAGCTCTGCTCAGCGAATGGACCCCGGAAAAGATCCGCACAAAAATGATGAGCTGGCTCATGGCTGCATGGACTTTCGGCTACATCATCTCCTACTTTGCCGGTCTTATCATCGCCACCATGGGTGATCTGGGAGACAACGGCTGGCGCTGGATTATATGCTCCTCCGCACTGCTCGCCGGAATGACACTTATCATCCGCATCGGTTCCCCGGAATCGCCCAGCTGGACTCTGGCCAAAAAAGGCGCTGCCGCAGCCCTGAATCTGGTCCACACACATCTCGGCCCCAACTACGGCCTGCCCCCGAAAGAAGAAAAAGTCGAATCCGCTTCCTTCTGGCGTCTCTTCAGCCCTGAACTGTGGCGCAACACTGTTACCTCCTGCACCTTCTTTCTCTGTCAGGTACTGCCTTTCTTCGCCATCTCCATCTTCCTCCCGGTTGTGGTAAAGGGCCTCAACATCGCCAACCCCCATGCTTCAGGCATGATGTATAACGGATTCACCATGGTCGGTGTTATCATCGGCATTCTCATTGCTGACAAAATCTCCCGCCGTGCCTTCCTGCTCTGGACCTTCTACGGTGCAGGCGCAATCCTGACCGTTATGACCGTCTGGCAGAACATGCCCGCAACTCTGGCCTTCGTGCTGCTGGGTGCTTTTTCCACAGTGCTGGCAATCTCCATCGTTGCAGAATGGCTCTATCCGCCGGAACTTTTTCCCACAGAATTACGTGGTTCCGGCGTGGGTCTGACCATCGCCGCCAGCCGCATCGGTGCGGGCATGGGAACATGGATGCTTCCCGTAGTTACCGAACAGTACGGTGTCAGCACTACCTTGAGCTGCTGCATCGCCTCCCTTCTGATCGGTGGCGTAGTCTGCCAGATACTCGCACCTGAGACCTCGCCCAAGTTCATCGCCTCGGAAAACTTTGGAATAGGAGCCAAGGCCTATTCAAAATCCTGATTTTAAATCGCGATGACCTCACCTGAGACTGCTCCCACGCTCGCTAAAGGGAGCAGTCTCACCCCATGCGGAGCAGAAAATGGATACTAATTACATCACCCGGACAAACTCAAGTAATCTAGCGGGATACAGTTTCGTCATCATGGCCGCCTTTTGCTGGTCTTTGGCAACATTATTTTCCAAGATTCTTTTTGCCGCCGGACTGTCCGCACTGGAAATATCATTCTGGCGGGCCTCGCTGGGCTGTATCTGTTTCGGCTTACATGCCGCCTGCACCCGCTCTTTGAATATCAGACCCTATCACGCCTGTTTGTTCATCATTTGGGGAATGCTGAGCATCGGCGGACTATTTTATATATATTTTCTCTCCATGCAACACAGCGGTGCAGCCATGGGAGTGGTGCTTCTGTACACCGCCCCGGTCTGGGTTGCACTGCTGTCCAAATTTGTCTCCCACGAAGAGGTTTCAAAACAGAAATGGCTCTCCATCGCTATTGCCCTATGCGGAGTGGTCTTCATCTGTTTTTCCGGAGGCAGCCTACAGGCAGAAATGTCCACAACCGGCATTATCTGCGGCCTGGGGTCCGGTCTGTGCTATGCGCTGCAGTATCCTTTTTTCAAATACTGGCAGAAGCACTATCGGACTGAAACATTGTATACCTACATGCAGCTTGGCGGAACGCTGCTTCTGCTGCCCTTCACCCATTTTCATACCCCATACTCCGCAACGACATGGCCCATCATAATGATGACGGCACTGCTCACCGGATATGCGGCGTTCTGGGCATATGGACAGAGCATGAAGCGCATTCCGCAAGTCCACGTGGCTGTCTTCTGTAATCTGGAACCCATTCTGGGTACGCTCTGGGCGTGCTTCTTCTTTGGAGAAAACTTCACTGCGGCAGGCTGGATTGGTTTCGCCATGATCCTGTCTGCCGTAGTGCTGTTATCCCTTGAAGGCAGGAGAAACAGCTATGCCTAAGATATGGATTAACTGCAGTGAGGCCTCCGGGGACATGTTCGCCGGGGCTCTTGCCGGAGAGCTGCTTCGGCAATGTCCATCCCTCGAGATTCAAGGGATGGGCGGTGCTGCCCTTGAAAGTTCAGGGGCTAAAATTGTCTTTCCCATGGAACGACTCTGCTTCAAAGGCTTTATCGACGTCCTGCTGAACATCCCCGCTGTTTGCCGCCTGCATCAAGAAATAACCCAAAGCTGGGAAGAGGATTTCCCGGATGCAGTTATTATGGTCGACTGCCCGGACTTTAATCTTCCATTGGCAAAATCCGCTCATGAAATGGGTATCCCCGTATACTATTTCATGGCTCCCCAGTTCTGGGCCTGGAAACAACCGGGAATAAAAAAGCTGCAACGCTATGTGCGCAAGACCTTTTGCGCCCTCCCTTTTGAAGAAGAATACTTCAATAACCGGGATTGCACGGCTGAATACTTTGGGCATCCCCTGCTGGACATAATCCCTTTAAATTCTCTGGACAAGCTAACAGTAAACCACAACCGCATCGGATTCATGCCGGGCAGCAGACGCAAAGAGATTTCATTCATGCTGCCGGAATTTGCCAAAACCGCCGCCGAGCTGTCCTGCGAATATCCCGCACTGGAATTTCACATCGCCCGCGCTCCGGGAATAAGCAGGAATTTTATACAGCAGCACTGGCCTGAAGAACTGCCCGTGACCATCGTTCCACCGCAAGGACGTTTTTCCATGATCAAAAGATCAGCCTTTATGTTCTGCGCAGCCGGCACGGCAACACTGGAAACAGCCCTCATCGGCACTCCGAGCATCGTGACCTACAAACTTGACCAACCGGCAGCATTCATCGCCGGAAAACTTGCATTTTCCAAATATATAAGTCTTACCAACATCCTTTTCCAAAAAGAAATCTTCCCCGAACTGCTGCAAGGCAAAGCCGATGCCGGACATCTACTAGCACAAGCTGAATCTTGGCTGAACTCTGCTGACCAGTTGCAGTCGTTGCGTAAAAAAATACGAAAAACCCGGTCAATTTCCGGGCCACCGGGCTGCCTGAACAAGACAGCAACCTATATTTTAAATGACCACAGAAACTAAGGAGAAAAGCAATGAATATCGGTTTTATAGGCACAGGAAACATGGGCGCAGCTATCATTAAAGCACTTTCCAATGTTGAAGACATCACAGTATTCGGCCTGAACCAGACCCGCAGCAAGTTGGAAGCACTGGCTGCGAGAACCGGGCTTATTCCCTGCTCGGATATTAAAGAGTTGACTGAGAAATCTGATTTCATTGTGCTGGCGGTCAAACCTCAACAGGCTGAAGACATCTGGCCGGAGCTGACACCGGCACTGACCAAAGACAAAGTACTGATCTCCATTGCCGCCGGGCTGACTCTACAGTCACTCAAGGACGCTACCAAGAATCTCTGCCCGGTAGTCAGGGCCATGCCCAATACTCCGGTACTGATCAAAGAAGGAGTTACAGCTCTCTGCTTTGATGACCCGGATCTGAATGAAAAGGACAAACAGGCCATCCACCAGATGTTCACAAATTGCGGGGAAGTGCAGCCTCTCCATGAAAATCAATTGGATGCCTTCACCGCAGTCATCGGGTCCGGCCCTGCTTTCATCTTTTATCTGATCGAAACCATGATTGAATCAGGGGTGGAACTCGGCCTTCACCGTGAGGCTTCATCCCGTATGGTCAAAAAGCTGTTCAGCGGAGCCAGCCTTATGGCTGAACGTTCCCCGGAACATGTGAGCATGCTCAAAGAAATGTCCATCGCCCCTGCAGGAACGACCATTGCTGCACTGGCTCACTTCGACCGCACCGCCGTACGCGGCCACATGATGGACGGTATCCGCATGGCCTTTATACGCAGCATTGAGATGGACTGATTGCTTAACATCCTATCATCTAAATAGAATAAAGATTCAAAGGGATAAAAAAATGGGTATCAGAGCGAAACTAATCACAGCTATAGTTCTACCGGTTCTTATTGCGGTCATTGTTGTTTGTACAGCTGTCAGTCTTCGAGTCAACAACACGGCTTTACTAGAATTCCAGACCACTTCCATGGTTGAACTGGGATTCATTAACAACTTCATTGATGCCATTCTGGAACGTGCGAGAAACACTGCCAAGTATATCAGCCTCCTTGAAGATGCCCAAAATGCATATGGCAACATCACAAAATACTTCGAGCAGAATCAGCCGACGGTCATGGCTTCGGTCCACTCCTCGGATATTCAGGAAAGATTGTATAAAAATTTCATTACCATCTCAAAAGCCAACCCGGATTTCATGTACGTGTACATGGCCTTGGCGGATGGAGGTTACCTTGATCAATCTACCGCCACAATGAAAACAAATTATGACCCCAGAACACGACCATTCTATCAGGGAGCAAAGCAGGCACCGACAGATGCAATGCAATTATCCGCCTACCTGAGTTCTGATGGCAGCTTCACCAGCCTTAACATCGCACTGGGCCATAAAATTTATAATGATAGAGGTGAATTCGTCGGCATGGTTGCGGTGGATATCGCCCTGAAAAAGCTCACTGACTACCTTGCAAGTGTTAATCTGGGTAAAACCGGATATGTCATGCTCTTCCAAAACGACGGAACTATTTTAGCCGACCCGAAAAACAAAGATCTCATATTCAAGAATGCCAATCATGAAGCAGGTGATTCATTACGCAAAATATTCAATGCCCACCCGGGTGAAGTGCTGCAAGTCCAACTCAACGGGAAAGAAATGCAGGTTGTTGTATTTGAATCTCCCGAGACCAAATGGAAACTGGCTGCACTTGTTGAATCTGATGAAATCTTCTCCATTGCCCGCTCTACCATTACAAATATCATTATCATCGGCCTCATTGCTGCCGTTTTCTTTGCTGTGGTCGGCGGGATTTACGTTAACAAAGCCATTATCATCCCGGTAAAAGATATGGCCGGGTACGCTGAAGAAATAAGCTCGGGAAACTACGACTCCCTGCCAGAAAAAGTCAGCTACCAAAACGAATTCCTGAATCTCTATACGAACCTTAAAATTATGGTCATAGCATTGGTCAGCAACATTAATCTGGCAGATGAAAAGGCAAAAGAAGCAGATGAAAAAACCGTACAGGCTGAAGCCGCACTGCAGCAGGCCCGGAACTCCCAGAAACAGGCCGAAAGAGCCAAGCAGGATGGCATGCTTCAAGCCGCCACAGAATTGGAAGAAATTGTCAGCCAAATTGCAGATTTATCCAATGAAGTTTCAGACCAAATCAATGAGTCCAGACAGGGGTCGGATACTCAGCGTGAACGTACCGGCGAAACAGCAACTGCCATGGAAGAAATGAACGCTACAGTTCTGGAAGTGGCCTCCAGTGCATCCCAAACTGCGGCACAGACAGAAGCGTCCAAGGAGAAAGCCCATAACGGCGTAGAAACCATGATGGAAGCAACGGAATCCGTTCAGCGCTTAAAAGAAGAAGCAACAAAGCTCAGCACTGAAATGAACCAGCTGGATAAAGAAGCCGAAGCCATCGGTAACATCATGAATGTCATCACCGACATTGCCGACCAGACCAATCTTTTAGCCCTGAACGCTGCAATTGAAGCGGCCCGGGCAGGTGAAGCCGGACGCGGATTTGCAGTAGTTGCCGATGAAGTACGCAAACTGGCTGAAAAAACCATGGCCGCGACCCTTGAAGTTGGTGACGCCATCAGATCCATCCAGAACCTGTCGCGTACCTCAATGGACTCAATGAGCCAGACCGCACAGGTTGTTGATTCAACGACAGAACTTACAGCCAACGCAGGGCAGGCACTGAAGTCTATTCTGAACGGTATTGAGGCAGCAGCAGAACAGGTACGTTCAATCGCAACAGCTGCGGAACAGCAAAGTGCAACATCAGAAGAAATCAACCGCAGCACCACCGAGATCAACCGTATTGCAGACAATACTTATACTGCAATGGAACGTTCGAACACAGCAATGAATCAACTTTCAAACCTTACCGGACAGCTGAATCGGTTGATTGAAGATCTGAAAACTGCGTAATGATTAAAAATACCCCCGCTGTGTCTTGAGCATGGCGGGGGTTATTTATTGTCAATCTGTAGTGTAATTGATAGCCCTCCACGCTGCCTACTGTCCGAATGCAACAATAAATACATCTAAAATTATGCTTTCAGAGCATTTTTTATTCTTCGATGAGTAGAAATTTCAGGGAGACCTAAATACCAAGAGGGTAGCCTACGGCTTCGGTGAAGCGTCTGCGTCATGTGTATAAAAACAGACCTGCGAACTAAAAGTCGTTATTTTTTATTGATAAAGACATTCATACTCAAAATCACCATCAACAAATAACATGAGTTTTCCATGCTTAAATCGATAACTATCGGAACATTTATGATTCTTGCGCTGGCAGTAAATGACTCAGCAGCATCGCAACCAGCCTATGAAAAGGCGGTGGAGGCGCTGAAAACCGAAGCAGCGGCGGCGGCCGAATATCAGAAATGGGATGATACCAAAAAAGATCTTGCCGCCGAAATAACAAACATGAAGATGCTTGATGACTGGATGACTTTCCAGAACGCCAAATATGAACGCTATGTGCAAAGACAGCAAAAAACCATAGCGGAATTGAAACGCCGTAGGGTTGAAGCGCAAAAAATCAGCATGGAACTTGAACCACTTTTGGAAACAATTGTCGACAGGCTGGAGGAACAGATCAAAGCCGACCTGCCATTCTTAAACAAGGAAAGGACTCAACGAATCGCCTTCCTGCGGGACTCCCTCGATGATTACCACCTTGAACTGAGCGAAAAAATGCGCCGGGTCTTTGAAGCACTGCAGGTTGAAACAGAGTACGGGCGCAATGTTGAGACCACTTCAGAACTCATTAATCTGGATGGAGTCCCGACCACGGTCTCAGTTTTCCGGCTGGGCCGTACCGCTCTCTATTACCAGACCGAAGACGGCAAATCCTCCGGCTACTGGGACCGCAAACTTAAGGTTTGGTTTCCCGTAAGTACTGAGTTTTCCAGAGACATTCAAAAAGCCAAAGATATGGCCTCGCGCAAACGGGCGGTTGAGCTGATCTCACTGCCTGTTGCCCGTTCCGCTGACAATATCTGATCAGGAAATAAACATGAAAACAATCATCACATTGCTGGCTATCTTGGCTTTTGCGACCTCATCGCAGGCATCAGAGCTGCAGTCGGTTTCCCGTAAAGCTACCCAGAACTACCAGACTGTCCAAAAAAATGCAGAACAAACCCGACACAGTATCGCTGAGCAGAAAAAGGAATTGCTTGGCGAATCTGCAGCATTAAAAGAATCAATCGCCGAGAAAAAAACTAAGTTCAACGCGTTGCGGAAAAAGTACGAAATGCTTCTGGGCGAAGAAAAAATGCTGAAAGAAGAGCTGGCAGAACAGGCGCACGAACTGAAAACCATTGACGGCGCAATCCGCACCTCCGCGAAGCAGGCCGGGGATTTCTTCCGTGAAAGCCTGACCAGCCCGGAATACCCGGACCGCAGGCCAATGCTTGAATCCATACTCAAACCAAACATATTTCCGGGCATGGCAAGCATCAAAAATCTCCTCCAGCTCTATCTGGATGAAATGCATGCAGGAGGAGAAATCAAACACATAAACAATACCTTCATCACTGAAGACGGTCACAGGACAAACGGAGAAACCATCCGTGTTGGAACCTTTACAACCGTTTTCAGAAATCCTGACGGGAAGCTGGGCTTTCTGCGTCCTGATTCCGACGGCAAAGAACTCAAGGCAGTCGCCGGGAAACCCGGCTGGCTGCTGTCTAAGACCATCAATGACTTCTTTGACGGTAAAAGCAACCTTTTCCCTGTGGATATATCTAACGGCGCGGCTTTGCAGCGTCTGGCACAGACCCAGAAGAGTTTCAGCGAATGGCTCTCTGCAGGAGGCCTTCTGGTCTGGCCGATCCTGCTTGTGGGATTGATTGCCGGGCTGCTCATTGTTGAACGTTTCATCGCCCTGAGCCGCATCCGGGCCAATTCAAGCAAGAACATGAGCCATATCATTGAAATGGTTTCACAGGGACAATGGCCCAAATGCCGTGAATTTTGTATGCAGAAATCCAGCTTCCCCACCTGCCGGGTAATCAACCATACCCTCCAATACGCCGGGACCAGCAAAGAAGTTCTGGAAAATGCTTTTCAGGAGGGGCTACTCAAAGAGATGCCCCTGCTTGAAAGGTTCCTGCCGACCCTGAATGTGCTGGCTGCGGTTGCTCCTTTGCTGGGACTGCTCGGTACGGTGACCGGCATGATCAATACCTTCCAGATCATTACCATCTACGGAACCGGAGACCCACGCATGATGTCCGGGGGGATTTCAGAAGCACTGGTCACAACCCAGCTGGGGCTGGCAGTGGCTGTGCCTATCATGCTACTGCACCACATCCTTGACCGCAGGGTGGATAAAATCGTGGGTGATATGGAAGAAAAAGGAGCCAGCATTGCTGTTGCCCTGATGAAAAAAGAACCCGCCACCCCAAAAGGCACGGTGTACGGAGATGTTGCATAACATTCTAGAGAAATGGTTTTTCCATATCCAGAACGGCGGGGAGATTATTATCCCCATTTTCCTGCTCTCCATAGTGATGTGGACCCTGATCTTCATCAAAATACGCTTCTTCATGCTCGTAAAGCAAAGTGAAAAGAACAAGGAGTACGCCGGGTGGCAGCGGGAAATCAATATACAATTCCAACGGCAACGCAGCAAGAATATCCATCTGAACAAAAAGGCCCTTGATTCAATTCAGGCCGTCCAGCAGACCGAAGCCATGCGTCACATCCGCACCATCATGGTCCTTGCGGCACTGGCCCCACTGCTGGGACTGCTCGGGACGGTCACGGGAATGATCTCCACATTTGATGTAATTTCCATATCCGGCACAGGCAATGCCAGAGCCCTTGCTTCCGGCATTTCCGAAGCTCTGATCACCACCCAGAGCGGACTTATCGCCGCCGTTCCGGGAATGCTTTTCGGCGCTATTCTATACAGCAGGGCCGAGAAGCTCAACAAACGGATCGAATTGTTCTGCATTGGTCTTTCCCGCAGCGGACAACAGCATGCAACAACAAAGACCCGCACCTCATCCGGAGAATAAGATTATGATGAATATCCGCCGAAAAAGAAAATTACGCAGCAGTTCATGTGAAATAAATATGACCCCGCTGATTGATATGGTTTTCATTCTTTTGATCTTTTTCATCGTCACCACAAGCTTTGTGCGCGAAGCCGGGGTAGAAGTGGAACGCCCTTCGGCCCAATCTGCCGAGACCAAAACCAAAGCCAGCGTAATCCTTGGGCTGACCGCACAGGGCCGGATCTTTGTTGAAGGCCGTTCTCTGGATATCCGCTCTGTGCGGGCCTACATGGAAAGGTTCCTTGCCGAGACACCGGACGGTTCCGCCGTTGTTGTTGCCGACAAGGCCAGCAATACCGGAACACTGGTTCAAGTGTTGGATCAATGCCGTCTTGCAGGAGTAAAAGATGTGAGTGTTGCTGCGAGGAAACCGCAATGAGCACCCGCAGTATCAGTGCATATTCTCTATGCCTGTTTCTCGCTCTAGTCATGGCTGGGGGGATAAGCCTCGGCATGGTTTGCCTTACGGAAATCGACCGTCCGCAAAGCATGCAGGAGATCGAAGGGGCCATCCGTTTAGCGGCCCCGGAACCGCAACAGGTAGTTGCAGAAAAAGTTGAAAAACCGCAGGAAGAACCGGAACCGCCCAAGAATCCGGACCTGAAATTCACGGCTAAAGTTGCTCCGAAACAGATAGCTCCAGTCATGCAGATACGGCTACCCTCATTCAACGCCGATATCCATCCCTCACTCAGTGGCGGAATATCCATGCCGACTGTGTCCCCTGGCTCTACGGGGTTCAATATCAACGAGGTAGATGACGTCCCGCAGGTTCTACGCAGTGTTCCGCCCGAATATCCATATTCCGCAAGACGCTCCCGGACTGAAGGAAAAGTCGTATTAAGGCTGCTGGTCAAAAAAGACGGTAAGCCGGACAATTTGACTATCCATTCATCCTCACCAGAGGGGATCTTCGATGCAGCGGCACTGAGCGCAGCACAAAGATGGAGTTTCAAGCCCGGACGGTACGCCGGCAAGAATGTAGACACATGGGTCCTGCTTCCTTTTAACTTCGAGCTGACTAAATGAGACAGACAATTACCATAAAGACTTTAAAAACAATCCTCTGCGCAGTTGCCATCCTTTGCGGCACGTCAGCATTTGCAAAGGATTTCCCGCCGCAGGCCAGACAAGCCCTGAGACAAGCACAAAGCTGCATTAAGGAAGAAGACATGGGCGGAGCAGATAAAATCCTCGACGAATATCTGCAGAACACAAACGAAACACCGCCTGCGGAAGTTTTCATCATGCAGGGAGCAGCACGAAATGACCGCGGTAACAAAGCGGGAGCACTCGCTGCTTTCCTGAACGGTATGAAGCTGTATCCGCAAAACAAGTCTCTCTGCCACAATAGCGCCGTACTCCTTTATGAACAAAACAACTACTTACAGGCGGCCCGGTTGTTCGAAAGAATTTATGACCTGACAGCTCCCAAAGAACCGCGCATGCTCTATCATGCAGGAGCGGCCTTTTACGAAGGGAAAAAATACGGAGAGTCTGCACGGGCAATGTCCAGACTGCTGACAGCAACACAAATCCCGAAAAAAGAATGGATCAAGCTGGCATTACATTCCTACCTGCAAGCAGGCCAACCCGGTAAAGCCCTGAACTACCTTGATACGTTGCTCAAAAATTATCCGCAGGAAGCCGAATACTGGAAGCTGCTGGCAAAGGTCGAAATGGACCGCAACAGATATGTCCAAGCGGCAGCGGCACTGGAGATGGGCTACAGCCTAAGCCCTCCCACAGATCAGGAAAACAGACAGCTGATTCAGATCTACAAATACATCAACGCCCCGCTCAAAGCCGCGAAGACCATGAACCGTATACATGCAGGGAAGCTGACACCTGAACAGGCTCAAGAACTGACTCTTCTGTATGACCGGGCCGGACAGCCTCAGGATGCTCTAAAACTAATTGATAACTCATTAGGCAGCACTCCGGCAAAAGGTGACCGCCAGCAGCTGCTGGTTACCAAAGGCAAGCTGCTCTACTCGCTGCGCAGATATGGCGCGGCAACAGAGATATTTTCTCTGTGCCTGCGAACACAACACAACCCGGAAGCAAGGTTTTTCAGAGCTCTCTGCTTTTGGGAACTGAAACAATGGGAGCTTTCCCGGAAGGATTTCCTGCAACTGGCAGGGCTTAAAAAATATCAGGCCAGAGCACAAAGAGCTTTAGCCGCACTGAGTGATCTTGAAGAGGCCAAAGAGGAAGCAGACAAAGGATAACAACCAAAAACAATAATGCTAATTAAAAAACGTCCGGCGGGAATTCCACTTTCCACCGGACGTTTTTTGTATTCGCGTGATCCGAACAGTTTAACTATTACTGATTGACTCCAGTAAACCTGCAGTCTTTTCCCGGACCTGCTTCAAATCCTCCTCGTTGGGACGGCCCTCAATATTTCCCAGCCTGCCGGAGGTATTGAAGTGCTGCATTTTTTTGGGGACAAAAGAACCGACTACAGCCCATTCATCTGCCACGGTTATGCCCATATGATCAAAAAGCTGGCCCATATATTTGATAGCCGGGATTGCCTCGGCCTCACCTGTATGAGGGCCGGCGTAGGTGCAGTACACGCAGGCGAATTTACCGGAGATACGCGGAGAACCGGGAAGGATAAGATTATTGTCGCGGGCATAGCCAAGCTGGCGGTCAATCCAGTCCTTTACAGATCTTCCCGGAAGCCAGGTATAAACACCGGAACCGATAAAAATAAGATCATAATTCAGCAGACCGAAAAGAACACCTTCTTTATTAAGATTGACGGTGCTTATATCATGCCCGGCCAATTCGGCTACATTTGCAATTTCAAGAGCCACTTTTTCTGTCTGACCGTTGAGTGAACCATAAATGTTGAGAATCTTCATCTTATGACTCCTTATGAATTACCTTTTGGTAAAACAAATCAAATAATTAAAACCAAGATCAGCATAAGCAGATTCTTTAAAACCCAACGGATCGACCACTGCCTTCAGCTCCTCAGCGGAAATTCGCATATGTAACGGCGGGCCGAACTCGGTCTTTTCCTTTTTGCACTCCAATACTGCCAATTGCCCCCCGGTCTTCAGAACCCGCCCCACTTCCGCAAAGATGCGCCTGCCGTATTCCTCCAGACTCATACAATGCAGGGAGGTACTCATGAAGCCGGTATCCACGCTGCTGTCATCAAAGGGCAGCAGGCCGGTCATATCACCGAGATGGGTGCTGATATTCTCAAGCCCGTGATCCAGAGCCTGAATCCTGACCTGCTCCAGCATGGCACCGTTGCTGTCAAAGGCGTGCACCATGCCGGAAGGTCCGACATCGCGCGCCGCATGCATGGAATAATCTCCGGGACCGCAGCCCAGATCGAGAAAAGTCTGCCCTTCGGCAAGGTCCAGAGTTTTAAAAACCAGACTGGAATCATGCATTCCGTAGCTGGTCGGTCCGCGTCGGTGGTGGCCGCCTTTACAGCGTATGCCGGGTCGATGTTCTTTATTCATGTGATCCTCTTTGTACGCTTAAAGGTTGTAGAGAAATGAATCCACTTTAAGCCTGTTGTTCTCATTGCGATTGCCGTCAAAAGTTAGGGTCAGAATCGGGGCGTAAGGTTTGTCATCCAAACGGTCCTTGAGAATTCCAAGACTGATTCCGGTATTCTCGTACATGGAGGTAACCGAGATAACCCCTTTAACTCCGGGAACTTCGTCCATAATTTTTGCCCCCCGGTAACGCCCGAATGCGCCGGAATAAAAACCAAGCCCGCGGTCGGCTATTTTCTTCAGGGAACCGAACTCATGCTCATAGTGACTGAATTCTCCCAGACGCTCGGAAATACGCTCCATATATTCCTTGAAGCGGGCAATATTGCTGCGTAGGGAGCGGTAAGCATCAGCACTATTATGGCTGTAGTAATCGTACCAGAGATTCCACAGATATTCGCTGAGCGGGGCATAAATAACCCGGCGGCCCTGTTCTTCCAGCCTCTCGAAAGTATTGTCATTAAGCAGGGATTTATAAAGGACCAACGGTTCGCCGATAGCCATGATGGTTCCTTCTTGATCCTGCATAGCCAGGTTCTCGCGGGTAATCCGGGCAAGTGATTCCAGCTTTTCAATGGTCAGTTCCTGGCGGGCGACCAAGCGAAGCACGAATTCAAGTGTATCGGCCCTGAGTTCAGACGGGGTATGTAACACAAGGTCTCCGGCCAGCAGACAAAGGAAAAGAGAGACAGCGTCCCCATCTTCCAGCAGCCGCAATTCCTCCATATACGGAGAAATCAGCGGGACATCCTCCAGCCCCTCCTGATCAAGCACGCAACGGATGAAACGGCTGTACTGGCCGTCCACTTCCGCACCCTCGTTCTGGGGAACAAGCACTGCGGGAGGGCGGCCTCCATTCCTGCCCTGCAGGGCGGACAAAACCTCACCCAGCAAAGCGGTCAAAGAAAAGTATTCGTTACCTGAAGAATACCTGCGACCCAGATCAACAGATTCACCAGAAGCAGGAGGAGCCACCCGCGCATCAATTCCTTTGGTTTTGAGCATGGCGCAGCCGATAGTTGAATACGGATAAAGATCTGGCAGAATTACCTGCCGGGTATCTGGAACCCCGTAACCGACACTGATATCCACCGGATCGGCAATGCCGAGCTTCACGTACTCCTCAACCGAGAGGGCTTCGCGCACCGGAATGTTGTTCAGGCTGTTTACGAAAGCCTCCACCCTGGTCTGCACACCAACACTGGAAGAATGTTCATCCACCTCAATGGTCAAGGATGGTTTGTCCTTCAGAATTTCTCCGTAATAATGCGCAAAAACCGTATCAGGTCCGCATCCGTGGTGAGTCAGGAAAATAGGATAAAGATTTGGATGCTTGGCAACCAGCTTAGCCGCCGCCAGCATGTGCTGCCCGAAAGGCCAGAACATATTCGGATGCTCTGCAAAGATATCCGATTCCGGCAGGTCATAGAGGGGAATGGTCCGGTAGCCCATTTCTGCAAGCTTATCCGGGATACCCATGTTCAAAACCGGATCGGCTACTCCGTAAATTTTGGAAATGAGCACGAAGGTTTTGGACTTGGGATCAAGAGACTGCAACGTCTCCTTACCTCTTAGGCCCATGCGTTGCTGGTATTCCTTAAAATACTGCATTCCGGCCTGAACTGCCGCTCCCGCTTCCTGTGGGGTTTTGTCCAGCTGCCTGCCCAGATCGGCAAAAACATTTTTCATGAAGTCCGGCCCCTGATTGAAAGCCAGTGTAGGCGAAAGCAGCTTGATGTTCTTTTTCTTCAACTGCATTGCTTCGCTGACTATTTTGAATGCCAGCTGCATGTAAGCACAACCGTAAGTCTGACGGGATTTTGAATTGGGATGAAAAGCAGTGAACAGATCGGGGAAGAACAGATAATCCACCCCGCGCTCTACCAGCTCTGCCACATGTCCGTTGATCAATTTGACCGGATAGCAGGTTTCATCAAGGGAGTACTCCTGTGCCAGCCGGATTGTTTCACCCGAGGAAGGCTCTGAGAGCAGGACATTCATCCCAAGATTCTTGAAGATGGTGTAAAACATGGGAAACATGCCGAAGGTAAACAGTGCACGGGGCATGCCCACAGTCTTTTTAGCCGGATCTATTACACCGTCATAATCGCGGAAGATAAAATCCTGAACCTGTCTGTTGAATGAGCCGGGAGCAAGTTCCGGAGAGTATTCAGCTTCAACTGCTTCCGCCTGCTCGTTTTCCAGATTGAAGCCTTTGAATAAAGTTCTACCGCTCATCTCCTCACGGGCAAGGATAGCCGCACCGAGTGCTCCGGTAACACTAAAAAACGGAGCGACAGACACATCCATGCCATGCACGGCCCGGAAAGCATTGATGATAGCCTGATTGTAAGCCACCCCGCCTTGCAGGAGAATTTTAGTACCGACCTTTTTACGGCCGACAACCCGGTTGGTGTAATTTTTTATAATGGAATAGCAAAGTCCGGCGGCGATATCCTCAATGGCATCCCCCTGTGTCAGATGGGCGGCAATGCTGGTTTCCATAAATACAGTGCAGCGTTCACCCAGATTGATGGGTTGTTTACTTTTGAAGGCGGTATCAGCATAATCTTCAAGGCTGATACCGATCTTCTTAGCCTGCTCTTCAATGAATGAGCCGGTCCCGGCAGCGCAGACCTTGTTCATCTGGAAATCGCTGACCATACCGTTTTTAATTGAAATGAACTTGGAATCCTGACCGCCGATCTCAAAAACAGTATCCACATCCGGGCATATGCTGACCGCCGCACGGGCCTGTGCAGTAATCTCATCTTTAACCACATCAGCACCGATGAGCTTCCCGGTCATGTTGCGGCCTGATCCGGTGGTCGCTACTCCGAGCACTTTGACCTTTCCATCGAAATCCCGGCCCAGTTCCGCCAAACCTGTTTTCACCGCCTTGACCGGATCTCCGGCTGTGCGCAGATAACGATAGCCGAGCACCCGATTCTGGGCATCAAGCAGCACCACATTCGTACTTGTAGAACCGACATCCACTCCGAGCCAGCATTCAACCGGACTGCCTTCAACTTCAATGTTCCGGCAGATGTGCTTATCTGCAAAATCCGCTACTCCGTATCCGGCAAGCGGCGGAAGTTTCACTTTCTCCGCCGAACCGAAAAGTTCCATGCAGGGAATCTGCAAATCCCGCAGCACATGAGACACCTCCACAACACGCCGCTCTTTAAAAGCAATCACAGCCGCCCCTACTGCCCCGGAGACCTTGCCTTGCGGATGGATAATGAGCTGATCATCAGCAAGCTCCAACACTTTCTTAAGAGCCGCGAAGATCGCTTCATTTCTGGAAACCCCACCGCTGAAAAAAAACGGAGCACGCTTTGGTAAACCACGCATGACCGCATTGCGATAGTTTCTCGCCGTGGCATATGCCAGCCCCCGCAGGATATCCGGGATAGCCACGCCTTCCTGCTGATGATGGGTTATGTCGGTCTTGGCAAAGACACTGCAACGCCCGGCAATTCTGGGAGTTGATTCAGCCTTCGCTTCAATTCGCGAATAATCCTCAATATCAATACCGATGCGCGAAGCCTGCTCTTCCAGAAAAGATCCCGTTCCAGCAGAGCAGTCCGGGTTCAGGGAAAACTCCACCCCACTCCGCTTCGTACCGCTGATCCCGGTGATAAACCCGGCCCGCTGGCCTCCAATCTCGATAATCGAAGCAGATTCCGGAGCCAGCAGCCTGGCCCCTTCAACCAAAGCGGCAATGTCATTCACCGCACTGATCGAACCGGAATCGGCAACAAGCTTGCCGCCGCTGCCGACCACGGCCCCATATAATTTCTGCCCGGAATTCAGGTTCAATTCCCCCAGCATGCGCTCCAAAAGCTGCGCCGGTTGTCCTTTGTGCAGGGCGTATCTGCTCCTGACTATTTCCATATTTTCATCAAGAACAACGACCTTTACCGAGGAATAACCGATATCTATGCCTATGCTGTTCATAACATTCTCCTAATTTAATTAAGCAACTTAACCATTGAAACAAAAAACATCTAAAAAACGCACGTTCTTTAAACGAAGCGGCGAAGACATGACAAAAAAGTTTCTCTGGCCCCCGGAGGGGCTGACGGTCGGGCTGACGGAGGCACTCGTATCAATCACCCGCGCAAAGCGCCTCAACTATAATTTCTTCCCGAAAATCTCTTCCATGCGTTCATCGACCACAGTTTCGATAACTGAGAGAATAGCTGAAGTTCCAGCCAGTTGCGGATCAGAGAACTCATCAAGTCTCTGCAATAGATTCTGCATATGACGCTCGTGGAATTCCTGATGTTTCCTGAACGCTTCCCAGCCGGAATCAGTCAGGTATGCCAGAAGCTCCTTGTTGTTATCCGGGGCTCGTTCTTTACGCATGAACCCGCGCTTTTCAAGCTTGCCGACCATCTGGGAAATGGCACTTTTGGTCACTCCCAGAACATTGGCAATTGACTTAAGATTAGAACCTTCATTCAGGCCGATAGCCTGCAGGCAGTGAACTTCTCCAGGCCGCAGCTCCACCCCATCCGCAATGGGAATGGGCTGGCCCTCAATGCGCAGATGTTTATTGATAATCCGCATGAGCCGCCCGGTCATATGCTTAATTGCTTCTTCTTTGTTACTCATACCACTTTGGTAAAAGAGCTTAACCAACGTAGTCAAGCTAAAAACTATAGCGTATTGAGCTATAGACGTTGGAGTTGTTGGTAAACTGACCGAAAAAAGTCTGTTCGTGTGCACCGATAAATATATTCGCTCCGCAACCAACTGTCATGCGGTCCGAAACTTTATACTGCAGCCCGGGCCGCAGATAGGCGTCTTCGTCGCTAGGCGAAAAATAACCGTCAAAGCTCATGGTCAAGTTCTGGTTCATGAACTGCTGGGTGAACTGCATGGTGATCACGTGCCGGAATTCATCTTTGGGATATTTTGGATCATGCACTGCAAGGTAGTTTTCATAATCCAGCATCTGCTCCACATAGTACTGCACTTCACAATTGCTGTCGGTCCAAAGTTCCTGTGCATAGCCGACCAGATAACGAATTTCGGAGTTATCCACCCCGGCATTCCTGCCGCCACGGCTATCGGTAGAATCGTACCATGCGATTTCCATGTTCCCGATCCCCGGCCCGACCTGCCCGCGTACACTGGCCCCGTAAACATTGAGTGCCGGAAAGCTCGCCTGATTGTCGGCATTCATTCCGGCAGGCTTCTTCCAGTACCCCCAATAGCCATACATAGCCAATTCGTAGTTGTTGATATTCTTGTAAATCCGGGCCGAGACTTCATCATCCTCAAACCACTCATCAGGCTGGTCGGTATCAAGGATGTTATCGCGCCCCACCAGCCTATCCTCCAGTCCGCTGAAATAGGAGATGTATTCCCCGTCAATGTAGCGGTCAGGTTCAAATTTCGGGTTGTAAACCAGATCAAAATTAGCCAAATCGGTAAAAAAACTGACCTTTGCCGAGTTGGATGGAGCTTTCAGGTATTCCGCATCACGGCCCATGAAAAATGACCGCCAGTCCTTGGGGAAAAGGTCATTCAGAAAAACCAGCCCGCCAGTACCCCAGGTCAGGACCTGCCTCCCGAACTTCACATCCATGAAATCCGTTGGTCTGGAAAACATCCACAATTCACGGGTTTCGTAGACAATACGATTGCTCACTCCGTCTGCGCGCAAATCGCCTTTGTATTTAAAATCGGCCCAATCGGTGTAGGTAAATAGCTCGCCCTGAAAGCGCAGTTCAGCCATTGAAATCTGCTTTTCTTCCGGGTCCAGCTGGGTGCGTGCGCCTGTCCGGCCCTCAACAAACCCGTTGAATTCTACTGGTGCGAACTGCTCCGTGAATGATTCCAGCCAGTTCTCTCCGGCCTCAACATCCGAGGCTGACCCGACCAGTGCTGCAAGCAGCACCAGCCAGATCACCATGCATATGGATCGAAGCAGACTCATCGCATCAATTCCCTCGGCGGACGGCGCAGATACCTTTCACCGAAGATGCTTTCCTTGACCGGTAGGTCGTAAGCCACGCCGGAAAAAGTCATCACGGTTTCGCTTCCGGTTTCAAGATTCTTAACCTTTGAAACAGTCACCGTCGGGTAAGTCTCGCCACTCTTTTCCGATGCAATTTCCTCCACCTCAAGAACTTCCATGGTCCGGTAAGGTTTATCTGAACCTTTGAAGTAATTCATTTTCATGGGCACATAGTTTTTCATATCCACATAGGCCACGTAATGGGAGAATTCCACGTCACCGGGGTTTTTAGGCGTATTTTTAAGTACGTAGCAGCCGTTCTCCGTACCGAGCAACTCATGCTCGTCTTCATGCAGGCTACGACCGGAAATATCCTCGTACAGGAAATCGGACCCCGCGAAGCTGGTCCGCTTATCCCCGGCGGCAATACGCTTAACCATGTCCAGACTGGGCATGTACAACCAGCGGGAATCGTCCTTGCCCGGCTCCACGGTCTTATGGACCAGAAATACCATCTTGCGCACGTCCGCCGGAGACTTGAAATAGGACATGTAAAGCTGTCTCGCGTCGCCATCGCCTACGTCCTTGCGCAGGATATTCAGGTCTCGTTCACGCTTGCGGCCCTGACTGTCGGTAATTTCAAGGTGCACTTTGCCCTTGCAGGTTTCGCCTTGATAAAGGGCCATGTGGTTGGCCTTATTGACGATTGTCTGTACGTCCGGGTTTTCTGCCCATGCTGATGCTGCCAGCAGAACCATTGCCGTTGCTATTAATGATGATATCTTGCGTTTCATTTTTATGCCTCCGGCGACCCTCCGGGGGCCAAAGAACCCTTTTTATTGCGCCCCTTCCTGAGGCTTACCCCTTAGGGGCGGTGCTTTTGCACAAATCCGCTTTCCTGCAGATTTGTGCAAAAGGGTTCTCTGGACTCTCCCAAAACCTTTTATCAGGCTTCGCCGCCATACTTTTATGAGTGATGTATATTTACTGATTTACCTTTATTGTTGCTGTTGCCTCAGATGCTGACTGCACCGGAATCTCAAGCTTGGCTCCGGCAAAAAACCACTTTGTAGCAACGGTAATAATCGCGGGCATGGCTACCAGAGTCAGGATACCGGAAATCAGCATGATTGATGAAAGCAACAGACTTGTGGTCCGGTACGGAATCAGGGCCGAGATAAGCATGGGCAGAAAACCGATGGCGATGACCAGCACGTTACGGCTGATCGCTCTCGCCGGAGCACCGTACATGCGCGGCAGGGTCTCTTTCCATGATCCGGTCCGGGCGTAGATTTTGCGGCTGCGCTCCACAAAATGGATGGCGAAGTCCACGGACATCCCAAGGGTCAGGACACCGAGTACTGCCACTGGCATATCGTAATCCTTACCTATCAGCCCGATAAATCCGTAAATGAAGGCAATGGTGATAGTCAGCGGAACCATGCAGAGCACGCCCCATTTAAATGAACGGAACAGGAAGACAGCCATAAGCAGAACAATGCCGAAACTACCGATAAATGAACGGAGCATCCCTTCCACCATCTGCTGCTGCCACGCTACGTTTATATAAGTCAGTCCGGCCCAGTTGTGAGAGACGTCAAAAGGCGGAGGATTGTGCGCAAAATAATCACTTACAAAATTCTCCACCGCTTCCATAACCATGTTGTCACCACTGGAGAGCTGGAAGACTACGCAAGCGCCGTTGTAATCCGGGGTTACGTAATGCCAGAGATCATGCGGACGGTGACTCTGCTGAAACTGCATGTAGCATTCGCTGACAGTCTGCATTTTTTCCGGCACACGGTAGCTGGCCTCCTCTCCGTCGGTCAGTTCCTGATGGATTTTACTGACCAGATCATCCGGTCCGGTTGTTTTACCGACCAGTCCGGCCTTCAGGATTTCCTCCTGCAACCCGGCGAGATAGTCGAGCATTTCAGGTTGTTTGAAAGGTTTAAGCTGCTCTTTCTCAAGATTAAAAAAGCTACCGAATTCATCATAGAGATAAAAATCGTCACCTTTTGCCTGCTCTGCCTTAATGGCGGCAAGCTCTACCGCCCTATCCAACAGGGGCACGTCTGCAGCCGGGTTTCCGGAATCCATCAACTCGGCCATAAAATTAACACCCTTGCTCTTCGCATCCGGGAATTCTGCTGACAAACCTGCAGCGAATGCAGAGAATTTTTCAGCCAGCTTACGCCTGTCTGATTGTGAAAAATGAATTTCCTTATCTTCATTTTCCAAAACCAGATAAGCGGGATAGGTTCCTGCAAAATGCTTATTCAGAGCCGTGTCCGCCAGACGGATGGGATGGCTGGGTGCAAACCATTTGACCGGGTTGTCATTGATCTGGATTTTGCTGATGCCCCATGCTGAAACCACCAGCAAAACCAGAAACAGGCCCAGCAGCGGCTTGGCGTAGCGGTAGGAGATTCCCCCGGTTTTTTCCAGAAGACGTGACAGCAATGTGGTCTTTTCGCTGCCATGCTTACTGAACCCGAAGTTTTCAAAAACACGGGCCGGTAGGACCATGATATAAGCAGGGACAAACATAATGGTCAGAAGCCAGGCGACCATAATGCCCAGCCCCACAAACACACCGAATATCTGGACCGGGGGAATAGGAGTGAGAGCAAGGGAAATAAAACCCGCCGCCGAAGTCAGCGAAGTGTAAAGCATGGGCATGAACAGAAGGTTCAGGGCCTCGACAATGGTCTGCTTCCTGCCTTTCTCCGGCGTATAGAGATCAAAAAATTCCGATAAAATGTGGATCGAATCCACCACCGCAATGGACATTAGAAAAACCGGAATCATGGAACTCATGATGTGCACTTCGAATCCGCAGCCGATCATGGTTCCCATAGTCATGACAACGGAAAGGGTGGCGATGATCATGGGTAGGAAAGTAAGCGAGAGCTTGCGGAAGAAGAAATAGAGCAGCATAAAAATAGTGCCCATAGCCAGCGGTGAGGCAAGGCTCATTTCAGTAAACATCTCAATACCGATGGCATCCTGGGCCACGGGCAGCCCGGTGATATGGAACTCATCATCACCGCCAAGCTCTTTGATCTTTTCATGTAAGGCAGTATAAACCCGATAGCTCTGATATTTGTCCGTCAGCGGGAGCAGAATCGACATGGCTTTGCCGTCTTCGGAAGCCATCTGCCCGGCCAGCATGGGATTGGAGAAAACCTTTTCCCGCACTGCATCGGCCTGCGACTGCGTGGACGGAGGTCTCGACATCAGCCAGTCGAAAGAAATCGTGCCCGGACCTTCCTGCGTGATATGCTCCACCATGGACGGTGCGATCATATCCACCTCGATAACTCCATCTACTTTGGTCGGATCATCGGGATTTTCCCAACGCAGGGTACGTGCGAATTCCGCCAGTTCATAAGCCCGCTTCAGGGTTTCAGGGTTGAAAACTCCGTACGGGTTCTTTTCATTTATAATTCCAAGGACCACTATTTCAGAAAGAGCGTATTTCTCTTTTGACTGATTATGGAATACCCGGGAAGGTTCATCAGCCGGAAGCATATGCTCCGGGTCCGTATCAATGACGACCTTTGGAAAAAATGATCCGCAGAACACCGCCAAAAGCAAAAGCATGGCGATGGTCAGCCAACTTCTTCTGGTCGCAAATGAAATCAGCATTTGCTTTATATAGTTCATCATAAATCCTCTTGTTTGAATTTTGGTTAAGCAGCTTAACCATTGTCATAGAATCCATTTAACAGAATCAGCACTTGCCTTCTGTATATCTGCTCCAAGCTGACAAAACTACCCGGGAAGCTGAAAAAAAGGCCCTAAAAAAGGACCGCATAATTAAATGCGGTCCTTGCGCCGGGCTGGAAACTCGACGACTTGCATTCCACAATCAATCCACAAGCATAGCAGCTCCAACTAATCTGCCATGCCCACCAAACGATTCAGAGTTCTGCAACATCTGCAACCGCACGGGACAGTTCCACCTTGTTTTCAAAGCGGCCAGCCAATTCGGCCACCGCAAATCCGGCGAAACAAAGCAGTCCCAGAAGAATATACAACCACTCCACGCCCAGAATGTCCCCGATATGACCAAAGACCGGAGATGCGACCATAGGTACGATGATGAACAGACTGCTGAGCACTGCGAATCCGGTCCCGGCATTCGGCCCGGCACTAACCTTCATCATCAGGGTGAAACTCCAGACCATGACCGCCCCGATAAGGACATTATCAATGCTCAGCAACAGGGTAGCCTGCCAGTAGGGAATTACACCGCTATGGGCCACAAAAACAGTGTATCCCGCCAACAGAATCACCACAGAGCAGAAAACACGCAAAAACACCTGCCCACCCACCCGGTGCAGGAACCAACCGCTGAGAAATGTCCCGGCCAGACCTGCGGGATAGGCATAATGCATCAGAATTGCCCCCACACTGCGCGAATCAAAGCCCATGTCGACCAGCAAAGGGGTACGCATCTGCACGGTTGTGAATGCAAATGCAGTGGGCGCGATCAGGATGGGGAGTACACTGACCACTTCTTTCCTCTTGAGGAAAGACCACACCCCTTCCCTGCAGCCTGACCTGTCCGCTGATTCGGTTATGAGGGGATCAATCTCCCGATGAAGGAATACCGGAAGACTGAAGGCGAATACAGCGGTGGCCAAAAACAGACAGAGAGTCTGCCAGCCGAAATGAGAATTCATATAAAGCATTGCCCCGCCTCCGAGCATAAGTCCGGCAAAACGGGCTGCGGACTGGATGGAATTTCCCCACGGCCGTTCATCTTCCTCCAGAATATCCGTGGCATATCCATCAACGGCAATATCATTGGTCGCCATAACGCTGCTCAGGAGCAAGAGCAGCCCGTACATAGTCCAGAAGCTTTCTGCAGGTGGAAAATACGAAACGCAGACCAAAAGCCCGGAACCAATCCATTGCAACGGGAAAATCCAGGACTTGCGGCGGCCCAATGCGGGAATATACTTACGGTCCACCCATGAAGCACAAAAAAATTTTAAGGCCCACGGCAAATGCAAAGCAAAGATTGCTCCCACTGCTTTCAGGTTCACACCCTGCTCCCGCAGAATCACCGGAAGGCTGCCGAACACATACCCGAGTGGTACGGCCTGACACAGATACATGGACGCCAACAATGAAAGCTTGAATATTTTCGATGGCTTTAATGTCTTTTCACTATTAATTGAATTCATCTGCCGCTCCTTTAACTTTCCATTGAGGCTGCCTGACCGAAGCTTTTAAGTAATACACCTTGAAAATGATTACTACCCTCAACAAAATGTTTTTTACCCCTTAAAACACGCCCGCACTGAGTACGGGCGCGTGAGGAGTCAAATAGGTTATTATCCTTTCACCTAGAACCGGTAATCAACAGAAATACCGAAGGTCCTCGGCTCTCCGTCTTCAGCCAGCCCTGCCGAAACGTTTTCCATCATCACATATTCACGGTCGAACAGGTTCTTGGACCAAAGGTAAACATCCAGATGCTCGCCTTCCACACCGACCTTGAGGTTGACCAGTTCATAAGGATCTTCCTTGACTTTGTTCGCGTCATCAAAATAACGGGAACCGATCCCCACCAGCTCTGCACGGCCGAAGAAACCCCACTCATCAATCAAATTACGACGATAATCGGTAGCAAGGGTGTAAGTGTAATCTGGTACGCCGAAAACGCGGTTACCTTTATAATCCACTCCTTCAGACGGGGAATAATTATCGAACTCAGCTTCCATCCAAGTGAATGTTCCACTCAGATTGAACCCTTCCAAAACCACAAACTGCGAATCAACTTCCACTCCCATACGGTGGGAACGTCCGGCATTGGCGGTATATGACTGCATAGAGTCAGTCATGAACAAAGGCAGCTGTTCGTCATCAATGGCAGTGTAAAAACCGCTGACGTTAAAATTCAAACGCTTATCAAACCACGCGGACTTGAATCCGATTTCATAGAGCCAGCTGTCTTCCTCACCGTAGGACTGATGCCCTTCCGGAGCCGAGGCATCGTTGAATCCGCCGGCCCGGTGGGCGCGGGCCACTGTCCCGTAGAGGGTCTGGTCATCAGTAAAATGCCATGCAAGAGCAAACTTGGGCAGAAATTTGGAGAAGCTGTTGGAAGCATCACGGTCCGCGAGTTTCTTTTCCGCCCCCCCCGCTGGAGTCTGGTATTTATAAGTATCCGCTGATGCGTACTCGTATTCGTAACGCAAGCCCACAGTCAGATCTAAATTATCCCAGAAAGTGTAAGTTCCCTGTCCAAACAGCGCCCCCCCCGCATTATCCTTGTCAGTCTTGAATTTGAGGTTCGCTCCCGGAGTCTTGGAGGAACTGCCGTAGGCATTGGTAATGTCGGTATTGGAATCGAGCAGGAAGAAATGAGCACCGCCCAGCCAGTTGAGCGGTCCATCATCTTCAGGGGAGGCAAATCTTAATTCCTGTGAGAAATCGCTGTCTTCCAGATTGTAATTCTTGCGCATCATATCGGCCGGGGTGAAATCGGCATCAATTTTTTCCTTGCTGTCAAAATACCTGTATCCGGTCACAGAGTAGAGTTTTCCGTAATCTGTTCGGTATTCTGAATTGAGCGCCACGCCCCAACAATCATTTTTCTGGCTTCCCTCGAAATCGTGGGAATAGTGATAAGGATCATCCACATTGAATTTACCGGACTTAACAAAAGCGTTCCGTTCGGTGCGGCGCATAGTGTAGGCACCATCATCGTGATTCTGGATATCGAATGACAAGGTCATGTCCAGATCATCAGTGGGAAGATAACGCAATTTCAAACGTCCGGACTTTCCGTCCTGATGACGTCCGCCATCCCCGTCAGTGGGTGTATCGTTTTCCATGTAGCCGTCTTTGAAAGCACCCAAACCGTAAACACCGAGAAAAAGCTTGTCCTCCACCACCGGACCGGACCAACTGGCCCTGAATTCCTTGCGGTGGAAATTCCCGAATTCCGCGCCAATAGAACTTTCAATCTCATTACCGGGCTTTTGGGTATAGACGTTGATGACCCCGCCCATAGTGTTTCGGCCATAGAGAGTTCCTTGCGGACCTTTGAGAACCTCCACCTGCTCCACATCAAAAAGCGGAAAGTTGAACATATAGGATTTTGAGAAATTTACCCCGTCCACAAAATACCCCGTTGCAGGTTCGGCAGTGGGCAGACTCTTGATTCCGCGCAGAAACATAAATCCATGCCGACGGCTCCCGAAGTTACTGAACTCAAGATTTGAGACATGCAGGGCCAGATCATTGGTATCCTTGATATCCATATCCTTTAAGGCAATGTCATCAAGGACAGCGATACTGACCGGAACATCCTGCGCTTTTTCACCACGCTTTTGGGCCTTTACCGTGACAGGCTCCAGATACAAGCCGTCTGAAGTCCCATTGTGTGCAAATGCCGAAGCTGAAATGAGACAGAAAGTCATTATCAACAACGTAACACATTTAAATTGATTAGTTTTAAACATTCCTTCTCCATAGTGCTGATTTTACATACCGAAATTTGCAAAACACAATTAGATATGTCCGCCGAATATGGAGAAATTAAATACTCAAAACTACCCTGACACCTATGTTTTTTGCTCGAAATACCCCGCTTATAAAAAAACTGCATTCTCAATATTGAGAATGCAGTTCAAATAAAACAACATAAGTTTCCACCGGCAATATCCAGAATCAGCTCAAGGCAAAAACCTTTTTCTCACGCAGTGAAGTCAGATACTTCTTGGGTAGAACTCCATACCTTTTCTTGAATGCCGCACTGAAATGACTGAGGTTGGTATAGCCCAAAGCCCAAGCCACCTCACTAACGTTCATATCACCGTTTTCAAAGAACATGCGGGCCTTGCGCAACTTATATTCCTTGAGAAAGGCAAATACCGTCATACCGTAGAGCTCCTGAAATCCGGTCTGAATTTTAGAAATGCTCATCATGTGCGATCCGGACAGCTCAGCCATTGTCGGCGGACAATCAAATTTCTCTTTTAGCTCATTCTGAATCGCCCTGACCTGCTCAATTTCCCGCTGACTGAGTGCGGAACTGCGAACCTTTTCCGGGGATTCCATTTTCATAACCTGCATACCGATCAACTCAAGGGCCTTGCCCTCAAGATAAATCCTGCTGCACTTACCACCCGCAAGACCGTAAAACAGTTCATTGGCCGCAGCCTGAACCACAGGGTCCATAACCTGATGCAGAAAAAATTCATGCCCGCATCGATGCTCCAGTACCGCACGTAAATCCTCGTGGATTGCGTCCAGATCTGTGAATAACAATTCGTGCAATAATTCCGGGCTGATGTGCAGATGAATCACTCTGGCACGCCCCAGAGACACTGATTCGACTTCTCCGCTCATCTCCTGAAACAAGCCGATCCCCGCACTTCCGGCTGCATTATCGATAGTAAGCGGTCCCTGCGAACTTTCATGCACCCTGTTAACGAGTGCGCCCTCCAGAAAAAAACCGAAATCCACAAAGTCATTCTTTTTCTGATAACTGAATGACATCCGCTCGGAAAATTCAGCCTCAAATGCACTCACCCGTAATCCCGGCCTTAATTCCAGTTCCCGCCATACAGGTTCGCTTCCTGCTTCACATCCATCAACAGCATCGAATTCACGAACCGCGCTGTTTGCGGAAGCATCTCCAATGAACCAGCACTCTTCGTTTATTTCTGAAAATATTTTCTTTTCCATCTTCTGCTCCTAGCAACACACCTTCTGACTGTGATTATCATTATCTTCAAAAGAAGATATGGTTAACCTGCTAAACTGTCAAGAGACTATTACTTTCCATTGCAAGAAGATGAAACAGAGAAATAGATCTACCCTTCTACTTTCCGAACGGACACTTGGGAAATGTACAGGAACGGCAGTTAAGACAAAGCCCGCCTTCAGCTATTCGAGCTAGGTCCTTACGGGAGATGTTCTGCCCTGCAAGGATGCGTGGAAGTATCAGATCAAAACTGGTTGTTTTATAGAACAATGCACATGCCGGAACGCCCATGACATCCGCTTTATCAATTTTACCAAGCAGGAGCATGGTTCCGGGCAATGCAGGCACTCCGAAGAAGGCGTCCTGCAATCCGGCATCAACAAGACCGGCGCGCGTTTCGTCATCAGGATCAACAGACAGTCCGGCGGTGGTAATTATCAGATCCGCCTCCTGATCTAAAAGATCCTGCACGCCTTGTGCGATAGCCTCCCGGTCATCCGGAACAATGGAGCTGGCAACAACTTCGCAGCCAAGACGCTGCACCTTGCCGCTGATGATGGGGATAAATTTATCTTCGATAAGTCCCTGAAACACTTCTGTTCCGGTGACTAGGATTCCAACCCTGCCTTTTCTGAGCGGGGTGACGAAGAAAAGCGGCCCCGCATCCAACACGCTCAGGGCATTGCGAAAAATTGTTTCGGAAAGATACAGGGGAATCGCCCTTGTTCCGGCAACCGGCTTACCTTCATCAACAAGAATATCGCCCTGACGGGAGGTACACATAACATCGGGCAGCATGTTGAACCGCTCAAGAATCTCGCGGTTAATTGAAAAAAGACCTTTGTATGCGGCGCAAAAACTGATCTTGCCTTCTTCAGGGGGAGCCTTGAAAACGATGCCGTTCCCGGCCATGCGCTCGGCAAAAGCCAGTGCAGCGTCGTTCTCGTGTACCATGCCGTCGCTCGCTGCTGCGTCCTGAACATAAACCCGATTGCGCCCCATCTGCTGCAAACGGCAGACATCACCGGCTGTTATTTCCTGACCGGCCTTGAATTCCGGCCCCTTGGAAACACCGGGGTCAATGCGGGTCATATCATGCAGAGCCGTTTTACCCACCGCGTCTTCAACATCCACAGCAACAACACAATCTTCGCGCGCAACATCGCGAGAACCGCCGACATATGGGACCTCTCCCTGGCAGCCCCGGCAGATTGCACCGTCACTTAACGGATAAGCTTCATTGCATGAGGGGCAGATTGCGATCTCAGTCATGTGTTTGTGACCCATGAAACCGGACGTTATCTGTATTGGAGTGACGGAACATAGGGAATGCCCAGCCTCACATATTTCAGCAAAAAGCTTGTCCGTATCCTGATCCTTTTTAGGCTTGAGTTTCAAAAACCAGGCCTTGATTTCAGGCCAGTTCTCAAGCTTTTCAGTATCAATATGGATACGGACCCCTTTTCCGGTATATTTGTCATACAGGGAAAGGGCGTAGCGGCCCAGTTTGATAACTTTCATCCAGCCGTTTCCATATGAACAGAGGGTAAGTATCTGGACCGCATCCGGCAGGCATTTACCTGTCTCCACAACTGCATCAAACAACGTGTCTGCTGGCAGGTGTTTTTTGGCTTCTTCAACCATGTAGCCGCCGATGAGCAGTCCCGGAGCGGGATATCCATGAAATTTACGGGCGACTTCCTTGAACTCTTCAAAAGTATACGGTCCAATATTCATAGGTCTGGATGTCCTTTTAAGAATAAGGCGCGCAGGGATAACTCCATGCACGCCCTGAAAATAGTTTATAGCTGAGAGGTCTTAACCTTAGTGCTGTTCTTCGATGCCTTTTGATTCCTTGAAAGATTCCCATTCATCATGATCCAGTGCTCCACTTTTGTCTGCATCAGCTTCAGTAAAAGCGGCTGCGGAATTGGGCAGTGCAGCCTTGAATTCATCTACAGTCACAGCATCATCGCCATTTTTATCCATGCTGTAAAAACAACGGTTATAATTATCGCCGGCTACAGATGTGGCGGCAATTCCAAAAGCCATGATTACGGTAAATACCAATTTTTTCATTGTACCCCTGCATTTATTGCATTTCTGCGATAAGATCATGAAGCTGGCGGGCCTGTTCAGCAAGTGAATCGACGGCCTGCCGCGCCTGTGCCATCCCCTGAGCGGTTTCCGAGGAAATTCTTGAGACTTCCTCCACACTCAACGAAATCTGTTCTGTAGCCTCTGACTGCTGCTGGCCTGCTTCAGCAATATGTCTCGCCTGAACTACGGTGCTGTTCACTGCTTCAACAATTTCTTTCAGGGCCGCACCGGAACCGTCTGCCAGCTCACGGGTGGTATCGACAGTGGCAAGAGCCACTTCTGTTGATTTTATATTCTTCTCTGTTTCAGTCTGAATGGCACTGATCGCCTTGCCTACATCCTGAGTAGCGTCCATGGTTTTCTCGGCAAGTTTACGGACTTCATCGGCAACAACCGCGAATCCGCGACCCGCTTCTCCAGCTCTTGCTGCTTCAATGGCGGCATTTAGGGCCAGCAGGTTGGTCTGATCGGCAATATCCTGAATAACGCCCATTATACTCCCGATCTCCTGAGCCTTTTCACCCAGCGTATCCATATTCAGCTTCATCTCCACAGCCTGATCGCTGATGGATGTGATGGAACTTACAACCTCACTAACAACCTTTGCGCCTTCGGATGCTTTGACCTTTACCGAATCGGCGTTATCAGCTGCATCGGAAGCACTGGAAGCAACCTCCATCACAGTGGCATTAAGTTCTTCAATAGCTGCGGCAGTATCAGTGGTCCTTTCGTTCTGCATAGAAGCACCGTCAGCGGCCAGATTAACCTGTCCAATCAGTTCTTCTGCCGATCTGGACATTTCTGCAGCGATTGATTCTGCCTCTGCTGCAATTCTGGACATTTTTTCAGCCTGAACCGTAATCATGGTTTCTTTTTCACGAATCTCGGTCAAATCGAAACAGAGTGTGAAAACACCGAGGTCCCCGCCATCTAGATCAGAAATGGGATTGGCACTTACATTCATAATCTTGCGGGTTCCCTTGTCGGTGGTAAGCTCGGCCTCCATATCAATACGCCTTTTTTCTTTACGCGCTGTTTCAGCAGGGCTTTCGCACTGTTCATCACCAAAAAAAAGTTTGCAGGGAGTCATGCCGATACAGTCTTCAGGAGATTCGCGCTTATCTAAAAGATCCAGCAAATGACGGTTGATGGAAGTAATCTTCCCGTCAGTGCCGATCATCATACAGGGAGAACTCCCTGAAATGGCTCCCAGAATTCCCTCAGCCTGACCAAGCTTGTTTTTGAGTTCTGCAACCATAGTCTGGATAGAATCTACAAGTGCTGCCAATTCACCGGAATAACTGCCCGTCACCTCGGCATTAAGATCGCCCTCTGCCACAGCTCCGGCAAAACCGATAATATTTCTTACCGGACCGGTAATGCTGCGGGTAATAAAAATTGCCAGCAGGACAGATATTACAAATCCAACTCCGATTCCGGTCAGTGTGCTCATCCGTGCAAAGACACCGGTCTGTGATGACTTTTCAACAGCTCCGGTAATTTCAGTCAAGGCTTCCGCGTTGGCAACTTTCAGCAGGCCGGAAATTTCATCTCCAGCCATTTCCACTTCAAAATCAAGCTCCCATAAGCGCGCACCGACGACATCTTTTTCGTCCAATAATTTCGCTTTTTCATCACCTGAAGCTTTTGCGGCCTGCATGCCCAGCTCCAGATAATTGAGCATTTTATCTTTAATCTCCCGGGCAGAAGGGGCAAATGTCTGCTCATATATTGCGCGGGCTTTAGTCAGTGCCTCACGGCTCTTTTCATTTGTGCTGGCTTCGAGTTTCCCGGCTTCAATGGTTCCGCCGTTCAGGAAGGCATCTGAATATGTCTCATAAAGTGAAAAATTATGCTCATTCTGCTTCCAGATATCTTTTACTTCCGTGGTGTGCTCTACAGCACGGACTTTTGTACAAAGCCACATCAAACGGCTGATGGAATTCTCCAGACCGGAAACCGTATTAACATAGGGGAAAGTCCTGATTACTTCCTGTCCGCCTTTTTCAAGACTGACCAGCGAAGTATATGACATAGCTCCCACTCCACACAGGATGAGAACCATAATTCCGAACCCCATCAACAACTTCCCTGCAATGGAGACATTGAGTTTACGCATTTCTTTCCCCTTGAGAGATATTTAATACATCCGATCTATCTGAAATATTCCCACTGTATCTCAATTAGATATGGCTATCTTAATTTGTAAATACGTTTAGCTCCCTGCGTCAACCCATGCAGAAAAAATACTGCTTAATATCTCCATCTATTAGAGACAGACAAATCCTAAACGCCGCGCTTAAATAAACGCCGGCTAGTCCATATAGTTAGTCATGACAGTTACGAACTTATCCATTGCCTGCACCGGGTCTTCACCATTTTCAATAGCTTCGGCGTAACATTTCAGCATATATCTTTTCATGATCAGCTTGCTGGATGATTTCAGGGCTGAACGGGCAGCTTTTACCTGCGTAAGAATATCACTGCATTCCTTGCCGTCCTCAATCATTCCCTGAATTCCTCTGATCTGTCCCTCGATGCGCTTCATGCGTTTAAGGACATCATTTTTAATTTTTTCCTGCTCGGCTGCGGATTCGGGCATAGCTTGCTCCTTTATCTTGTATGTGAATGAGAGATTAAGTAGAATTCCAAAATGACTGATAAAAACACCACCATCCCGACGTCCGAAGAAGAAAATCTCGAACAGGTCTGCCTGCTCAACTGCATTGAACTTTGTGCCATCATTTTCCGGGGAATCAACCCCGAAGAATGCTCCGCACTTCTGGATGAAGGGTTGCCAGCATTGGCTACACTCTCATCAGAATCACTGCAATCCCTTTCAGGACCGCTGGAAAATCTTAAAACATCCTGCGCGGATATTAGCGAAGGCTTTTGTTCCGAGCTTGAATCAGAATATGTGCGTTTATTCATCAACAGCCGGAACGGTATTGCCGCTCCGCTCTATGAATCATGCTACGAACCGGGTTCCGGGAAAGTAATGGGCGAACCGCACCTTGCCATGCGCAAACTCCTTGCTGAGTCCGGCCTCGAGCCAACCGGGGAACAGGCTTCCGAACCTATGGACCATCTGTGTATCGAACTTGAGTACCTTTACGTTCAGCTCGCTAACGGCTGGGGCGGCGGAGATGCCGAAGCCCTCAAAACTGCCCGCTCTTTCGCCGCAGACAAACTGATCTGGGTCCGTAAGTTCAGTGATAAAATTTCATCCGCTGCCGCTATGGAATTTTATCCTGCCGCAGCAGCACTGCTTATCTCCATGCTGGAAGAAGCTACTTCCGCCTGACGCATTTTCGTCCCGGCTTACCACTCAAGGCATCGTTGATCCTTTTGACCAGCGGTGCCGGGCCGGAGACAAGGTCGCTACAGGAAAACATTTCCACAAATTCGCGGCCTTCTTTCTTGAGCATGAGCACTGTGGGAAGCTGTAATCCATCCCTCAACCCGGCACTCTCTTCAAGGGGATCTGCCAACATTGGAAATCCGGCCTCATTGATTTTATGAAAACGATTAGCCTCACGGCGGTTCATGCCGAAACCTATAGCAATATAAAACATATCCGGGGTGCAGCACTCCAAATCCTTACGGGCTGCATCCACGCTCCAGACCGCCTGAGAATTCTCAGCATGCCCCTCTTCCACCAGTAAAAGCAAAAAGTATTTCGCATCAAGTGACGCTAAGCTCAGCTTACTTTGCCCGTCCTGCAGTCCCAGATACTTCCTCTCATCGGCATTCCCGCTGAACGAAAAATTCATGCCCGGAAATTTTCTCAAATCAAAGACCTGCTTAGGCTGCGGATGGTTCTCCACCCAACCGAACCAGCCATGCGGGTAGCGGTAAACCTTAGTGTATCCAAGACGCGCAGCCCGGCGCGCCGCAATGGCACTGCGCAGTCACCTGAAACTGCGGCAGTAGATTATTACCGTCCGCTCTAAATCCGGTCCCAGCAACTTCCGGAACTTCTTTTCCTTATCTGCCGAAATATACTGCTCTTCGCTAAGGTCGAATTCCATATTCTGAGCATCTGGGATATGCCCGTCTTTGTATTCGTATCCGGCCCGAACATCCAACAGCAATGCACCAGAATCGTTTTTCAGCGTTTCAGTCATCCCTTTTTCGTCGATCAAACCGTATCCATAGCGGTCAGCCTCGTTTCGGGCATCAGCCCACCAGCTGGGCAAATCAGCAGCCAGTACCGCCCCGCACAGGAAAGCAAGGCACAGAAATAACGTGGCGATTGCCGATGTCAGTAGAATTCTGGTTCCGGCCATGACTGCTCCAAGGAACAAGGGCCGGAATATAAATTCCGGCCCCTGATTAATATTCAATTACTTCTTGGGGGTATGAATAGTGTAAGAACCGTCCTTGTGGAAATCGGTTTCCGCTTCAAGGTAATAAACTTCCTTGATATCAGGACGCATATCCAGAGTCATGTAATAGGCTTCACCGCTGCGAGCACCAGTAGTACACAGGTATACGATAGGCTTATCTGCGGAAAGGGTCTTGATCTTCTTCTCCAGCATATCGACAGGCATATTCACAGCACTGGGAATATGTCCCTGAGCAAACTCATCAGCGTCACGCACGTCGATCAGCATGATGGACTTGGGATTCTCAGCAACAATCTTCTTAAACTGTTCAATATTGATTGAGCCTTCTTCGCCGCCGGACTTGACTTCTACAGCACCGGATGCGCCGAACAGCTTCTTCCAACCGGGATACCCGGCTTCGGCAACATGAACATTCTTGTAGCCGATGCCCATTGCACGCTTCGCGGACTTGTGGCTAAGCTTACACTTGTAACCGCCGCAGAAGTAGATCAACTTGGTGTTCTTTTTGTCTGCGGGCAGCAAGCCGGTACGCTTGGCCCACTGGGAATCGGGGATAGAGATTGCGGAAGGAATGGAGCCGGTCAGGAACTTCTTGGTCGGACGGGCATCGACGAGCATGTAAGGCTCGCCCTTGGCCATCATTTCAGCGATAGGCTCCAGACCGATTGCGCCGTAACGGCCGGACTTCATCCAACCCGGATACCCGTAGGGGTATACCTTTACGTTCGTATAGCCCAGCTTGACCGCTTTCTTGGCGGACTTATGGCTCAGCTTGCACTTAAGGCCCTGACAATAAAAAATGAGCAGGGTATTCTTGTCCTTGGGCAGCTTGTCGGTCATCTGGTCGAACTTGGAATCCGGGATGGAAACCGAAGTGGGGATGTAACCGAGCACATGCTTGCCCTTGTAAGGACGGGAATCAATAATCATCACGCCTTCAGGTTTAGGCATCTTGGCATACTTGGCTACAAAGTCGGTATCGACCATATCCTTGTACATCCAGTCCTGCATCTTGCTCTTGGGGACAACATCCTTAGCCATGGCAGGTGCAGCGATGAACGCCAGACACAGTGCCAGTACCACAACTTTAAAAAACTGCATTTTCCTCATTTAACTCTCCCTTGCTAATATGATGCGCTATGCGCTTATTTCTAAAGATTTTGCCTCCGGCGGCTTAAACCCTTTTCCAAAAGGGTTTAAGAATCCCAAAACGTTTTAATAAGGCTTCGCCGCACTCCCCCCATGAACCGTTCTTTGCGGGGAAATTTCTTTACCGACCCCGCACAATGTTATGTCTCCAGCGTCGAAGACCTGTTGGGGAGTCCAGAGGGCCCTCGGCCCTTTGGTCCCGCTGAAAGCGGCTCCCGGCAGGGCCCGCCGGGAGGCAACCCTCACACCTCAGACGACGGATTATCCTTTACCCGTTCGTACCAGAGCTTGTGGTGATGCTTGGCGTAATCTTCCGGCACATGTCCGGTGAACATGGAACGGAAACCGGGCTTTTCATCAGGTGAAATTGCCGCCATGTAAATGTGTACCAGCAATCCTGCGAAGACCAGACCTACGGCGAGATAATGCAGGGTAATGGACCAGCTGACCAAAGCCACATGCTCCGGGCCAAACACCCGGTCAGACAGGAACATGATAATCCCGGTGACAACGATCACGATACCGCCCACAACTGAAGCCTGCGCAAAGGCCTTCTGGCCCATGTTGTAGTAACCCTGATCGGGCAGTGCTGAATTCTTGCCGAGCAGCTTCGGTCCGGCAGTCATCAAAACCATTTTACGGATCATCCAGGTAATGTCCCTTGCCGGATCAACCATGAAGACTTCTTTAAGAAAAAACATGGTCCCCTTGAGGTTGATCAACATATAGAAAGCCAGACCTGCCACCCAGATAAAGCCTAAGGCAACATGGATGGTCAGCAGATTACCTCCGCCTCCAACCAGCGAACGCATGAAGGCCGGATAGCCGGACCCCAGCGGGTCAATTTCCGGGTTGCCGAAAAGGCCCAGCCCGGTAACCAGCAGCAGAAACCAGCAGGCCGCATTGAACCAGTGAATGAAAATGTCCGAGCGGTCATGCCGCTTGTATTGTCTCTGACTCATTAGGCATCACCTCCCTTGCTTTGGGAGTCGTCATGTTCATCGGAACCGACCAGAAGCTGACGCCCAAGCATGACAGCCACCCCCAGACCGGAAAGCCCGACCACGGTTTTGACCAACGGATTGACCATGGTAGTCAGCACGTCCATTGATGAGGGCATCCTCGCTTCAACAGGCCATTCCAGAGGTGCGGTTTCATTGATGTAGATCATGTTCGGCTTGGTGTCCGATCTGGCGTTGATCACCCGGACCAGCTTACCCTTGTTTTCCTGCAACAGCCTGTAGGCTTCGGAATTGGGATCATTGATATCACCGAATACGCGGGCCTTGGTGGGACAGGTGTCCACACAGGCCGGGAGCAGCCCCTGCGCACGGCGGTCAGCGCAGAAATCGCACTTGTCAGCCTTGCGTGTAATTTCGTTACGAAAACGGGCATCGTAGGGGCAGGCGGGCATACAGTTGCCGCAGCCGATGCACAGGGAATTATCAATACGCACAGTACCGTCTGTTTTATCTTTGAATGTCGCCCCGGTGGGACAGGCCTGAACACAGGTAGGATTATCGCAATGCATACAGCCGCCGGGCTGGAAGTGGGTCCGCGGCCTTCCGGAAGCAAAATCCGGGACCGAAGCCTTGATCCAGTTACGCCACTGCCCGTCAGGCACGTCGTTAGCGACCTTGCAGGAAGCCATGCAGCCCTTGCAGTCTATGCATTTTGACGAATCGATGACCATTGCGAGTTGTACTGTCTTACTCATGAGGCCACCTTCCTTGTTACGGAAACAAATGTTTCATGCAGGGCCGCGTTACCGCAGATTTCATCATACCCTTCCTCAAGCACTGCCGACATACTGGCTCCCTCACCGAAGATAAGGCTCAGTTGCGGCGAGAGTGCTCCAAAGCCGGAGAGCATGTAGACGGTATCTTCAAGGATGCCGTCAGTGATCTCGACCTTGAGTTCACCCTTGCCCACGGAACTGGACACTTCCACCATATCGCCGGGCCTGATGCCCAGCCTTTCAGCGGCCTTGGTGTTCAGCCAGAGGGTATTCGGCCCGGTAAGCTGATGCAGCACCGTGTTGTTCTGGGATGAAGTCTGGGTAACCGAAGCACTGCGTCCCACTACCATGCGGAAGCTGTTCTTCGGCGGTTTGGCCGGAGGAGTGTAAACCGGCATGGGGTCCACGCCCATCTTTTCGTAACGCTGGTTGTAGAGTTCAACCTTCTTGCTAAGCGTCTTGTAGACCCGGTCCTCATAGATACCGTAGACCTTACTGGGGTTGTAGTAGACCCCGTCTTTCTTGAAAGCTTCGGCAGCACCGGGCAGTTCGCGCAATTGCTGCTTGCGGTATTCCTCGATGGTGAAATCAAAGTATTCGCCAAGCTCCAGCTTTCCTGCCACATCCTTGAGCACATCAAAAACCGGACGGGATTCATAGAGAGCGGGAACAACAGGATCACGCTGCACAACACAGGCACAGGCCACTGATCCCTGCAAACCGGAAGCCGGGTCCTGCCGTTCCAGATAACTGGGTGCGGGCAGCACAAGGTCGGCCATCCATGCGGTATCACTCATGGCGATATCAACTACGGTCATGAATTCCATGGAATTGCACATTTCCATGGTCTTGGCCCGGTTGGGAGCTGTACCCATAGGATTGGTCTTGTAAACGAACCAGCCCTTGATCGGATACGGTTCACCCTTGAGAACTGCGTCACGAGTGATGACGAAAGAGCCGTCATGCTCAAACATCATGGGCACTTGATGGGCATCGATGCGGTCATCCGGGTTATCGTCGTACCACGGGGCGTCATAGGGAACACCCTTGAGGCCGACTTCACGGGCGGCAAGCAGGCCGCCGGGCTGATCCCAGTTACCGAGCAGCCCGTTCACAATGGCGAAGCTGCGGCGGATCTGGGTGGAATTTTTATAGTCGGAAGTACGGCGGCCCGGATAAATCATGGATGCCGGAGCGGCAGCAGCCAGCTCGCGGGCGATGCGGGCGATATCCTGCGCCGGGATGCCGCATTCTTCAGCAGCAAAACGCGGATCATACTTCTGAACATGCTCGCGGAGTTGCTCAATGCCGTAGGTCTTCTCGGCGATCCACTTCTTGTCGTAAAGGCCTTCATCAATAATTACATGGGCCAGTGCGAGCATGAAAGCCATGTCCGTTCCCGGACGGATGGCGTACCATTCATCCGCAAGGGCGGCAGTCTTGGTATAACGCGGGTCGAGAATGACCAGCTTGCTGCCCTTCTGCATGGCAGTCATCAGGTCGATGGAATCCGGTGTAACCAATGCTTCAAAACGGTTGGCTCCGGCCATGATGATATATTTACTGTTAAGCACATCAGCGAATGGAACTTCGCCGAAGGTATCGAGAAAGGCACGGCTTCCACTAAGCAGGCAGAGGGATTCATGAGAAGTCACGTTATAAGATCCGTAAACTTCCGCAAAGCGGCCCACGAACTGGGATTGCAGGTCGGCTCCGGCAGAGAACAGATGCCCACAGGGGGTATACTTCTTGCGGATGTCCTGCATCTTTTCAGCCATCAGGCCGACAGCCTCATCCCATGGAATGCGCTGCCACTTGCCCTCACCGCGATCACCTTTTCTAAGCAGGGGATATTTTAGGCGGTCGGGATCATACATCTGAGCCACACCGGCATTGCCGCGGGCGCAGAGCATGCCTCTGGATTTGAGAAATTTGGGGTTGGGATCAAGCTTCTTGACCACACCGTCCTGAACACGGGCGATGCAGCCGCACTTGTTGAAGCACATATCACAGGCCGAGAAGGCCGAATCCCATTCACCGGATGATTGTTTTACCTGCGCGGAGGCTGCTTCCAGCCCGCCCAGTACGGGGACACTCCCGGCTGCGGCAGCGGCCAGCATCCCGGAGGCCTTGAAAAAGTCACGGCGGGAAAGCCTGGTCTTGTCTTTAGCCACTTCCACCTCCATTTTGATCAAGTGGAAAGGAGTTGAGATTATTATGTGGCGGGAAGAATCTTCCCGCCACATAGAAAACGGACTCTTTGCTTTATGATAGCATCAGGCCATCATTTTCGGGCTGAAACCTAGCTGCACTTTGCCGGGGACGGGGAATCCTTGGCGTAGTCATGCAGGTAGGTGAAAATGTCGTTGATGTCCTTTTCTTTGACGTTCTTCCAATCAGGGGAACACTTGATTTTGGAAGTGTCGGAAAACATTGCAGTCCACTCAGCCTGAGTTTTGGTACTGGGGCTTAAATCAGATGCGGTTTGACCGTGGCAGGAGCGACAGTGTTTGCGGTAGAGGAATTTACCTTTACGGGCATTACCACCACCATAAGCAGTCGCCATGCTTGCCATAGCCAGTACCATCAGGACACAACCCAGAATACCGATTACCTTGCGATTCATTGCAAACCTCCAAAATTATTTTCTTAACCCATAACATCCCATGAACTTTATTTGAAGCAAAAGAGATGTTTTTTTCCTACTCTTCGACCTCAACATACCCATACGGGGTATAGGTGTCAACAAAAAGTCATTATAGAGCCACAAAGACGATCTTTACCGGAAACGTCCATCGTACTGATGGTTCATAAGGCAGGACTAATTCTAGCCGCCTCCACAAACAAAACACCAGGAGTCAAGCAGAATGCCATAGGATGAAAATTAATTTGTCAATTTTCAAGACATCAACCACCAATTCATACCTATTTACGATAAACTATTATCATCTCTCCGCGAAGCTGATGCCGACGCTCTTAGAGTGATAAAATGAACCAAGCATCACTAGCTGATTTTTTTTAAAATATTTTATCCAAAATTTCGGGACCTTAGTCATTTTGAAACTCAAAACTATACCATTTTAG